>Ga0222712_10002526_pt1 | contig 20858 bp, 20 predicted proteins | sample C33_657DmetaG_FD_165043 | JGI IMG/M metagenome (GOLD analysis project Ga0222712, IMG submission 165043) | Estuarine water microbial communities from San Francisco Bay, California, United States - C33_657D | ecosystem: Environmental > Aquatic > Marine > Unclassified | place: USA: California... | reverse complement strand
CGAGTCTGAAGCGCGTCGGGAATGCGATCGGCAGCTCGGAAACTTGACACCGTTGGAGACGCTTGAAGCCGTTAAGAACAAGACGAGGTTCGCGAGTATCGCTAGCGAAGCTTGGGCTCGTGTCGATAAATCGAAAAAAACGTTCATCGTGGTTTCAAACCTCACGGGGTGAAGTCGATAAGAATCATGAGGAATTTTCTCAATCGACATCTTCGAGTTGACGACGAACCGCGCACTCCGAAAAAGTTACGGGTTTTCTCGAGTCCCTCAGTCGTTGAGTCCTGACTTCATGACGATTCGAAAAACAACGATGACCGGTGCCGCACACGCGCGAGCGACGACCGACGACGAGGAACCGCGCGAGGCGCACTGCGACACCGCGTTGGCTTCGCGAACGCCGACCTTTCGTCGCGCATCGTTCGATCGTTTTCGAAACGAGCGTGCGATCAAGCTCAAGAAAAACTGCAAAAACACAGAAAAAGCTGAAATTTAGTCGCGGATGGTTCCATATAATATTAAAAAAATCGTTCGATCGTGTTTGAACAGAGCCTACTATCAAGCTCACGAAAAACTGAAAAAACTTACAAAACAAAAAAAAGAAATGCAGAAGACACATGGACCAGCACAATAAGACGAGTTCGAGACGTTCACGCTTGTGGCATGAGCAACGACATCGAAAACGTTACGGGCTTTCTCGAGTCCCTCAGTCACTGAGTGACGACTCTCCATACGTCAGTCGACGACGCGCGCGCGATCGATGTCGACCGCGAATGCGCTCGATGACGACGTGTTCGCCCGCGCGCGCGCGTCGATCGCTTCGACGATCGCTCGATCACGCTCGCAGAGCACGAGCGAAGGCTTAGATGCGATCGAACGCGCGATCGCGATCGCGAACTTTGGAAACGCGCGCGGGGACGAGCGACGGGCGGCGCGCGCGCGCGTCGGCGAGCTCTATCGCGACATCATTCGAGCTTCGGACGAAGGGGAGAGACAAACGATATCGGTTCGCGCCCTTGGGGAATTTTTGATGCGCGCGATCGGGAGCGACGAACGAGACGCGCGGGCGATCGAGAACGGGGCGGCGGCGCGCGTCAGGGCGCTCCATCGGGACGGCGCGTTGCTCGCTTCGGCGTCCATCGCGAGCGAAGAGGCGCACGAGGCGATCAACGGGGATAAGTTATTGAAAGAGTTCGTGGGGAAGAGGGTTGATGATGCCATCGCGCGCGCGGTGAAGGCGTTGAGGGAGAAGGAGGAAATTGGGGATGAACGCGAAGACGCGAAGGCGAGCGAAGACGCGAGGGCGGGCGAGGGCGTGGACGAGTGGTTCGAAGGCGTCAGTCTCGCGCGCGATGGAGGAGATGATGAGGATGAGGATGATGGAGGTGATGTGCAGGTCGAGGCCGTTGAGGCGTTGGAGGAGGACGTGGGCGAGGAGGACGAGGACGAGGACGAGGACGAGGACGAGGACGAGGACGAGGACGCGTGGCAATACGCTCGCGCGCCGCGGGCCATGTTTTGCGACGTACAGAAGGACCACGCGTTCGTGTTGACGGAAATCGCGGCTATGGGGAAGCATTCGCACGAATCCATCGCTCAGCGCGTCAAGGCAAACGTCGCGGCGACACGAGGGGCGGAGGGGAGCGCCGAAGCGCGGCGAGCGAAATTGTTCGCTGATTTGTTTGAGAAGTATTCTCGTGGGAGCGCAACGGCGTCGCGCGCGGGGGCGGTGATTCGGGAGAAGAACTCAGGCAATCCGAGGCACATGTTCTTTCGCGGCACCGAGCCGAAGACTCGAATCGAGAGCTCGAGTAAAGGACTTGAGTTCAAAAGCGTCCATGCGCACGTCAAGGAGCGCAAAATAGAGAGGGACCGTCGGCGCGAACGTCGGTTGTAGATTTTAGCCTATTATTGACGCTAGCGAGCGCGAAGCGGGCGTTTTTTGTTGTATTTTACATGTTGTGCGGTTACTAATAGGCTTACTATGGCTCCGTCACTCGTCCTTTCGCACCTGCGCAGCGAGAAATCGCGCGGCGATGGCTTGCGCAGCGGCGGCAGCCATAGTGGCGGCGGCGGTGGCCGGTGGCGGCGGTCCCGCGACGGTGGGCGGTTGGGGCTGGAATTGGAATTTAGCCGCTGTAGCTTGCGCCTTGGCGCGCGCTTGAGCGATCATGTCGCTGATCTCCGACTGCGGTGGTGGCGCTGGTAGCGGCGGCGGCGGCACGCGAACCATCGCTGGCTGCGGTGGCGGCACGGCGCTATAATTTGCCATCGCTTCGAGACGCGGCGGTGCGGCGCCTCGCCCACTGAGATGAGCGCCACCGAATCGCCCGGCGTCCCGGCCTGGGAAACCTAGTCCACCTCGACCGCGGCCGCCAAATTTGGCCGATGAATCGGTGGGTTGATACTCATCGCGTGGACGCTTGTAGGAGCCGCGCGAGAGCGAGCGGAGGTCGCTTGACACATCTTGCGAAGCGGCTTCAAAATTCGCGGCGAGCTGCTGGGCGAATTTCATCGAGTCCTTCGCCGTGAGCAGCGTATACGCACATCCGTCGAGCGCCCCAGCGCGCCCAGTGCGACCGATTCGATGGACGTGCGTGTCGATATCCCGTGCCGGGTGATAATTCACCACGGTTTTTATCGCCTCGACGTCTAATCCGCGCGCGGCTAAATCCGTCGCAACGAGGACGTGTGCTTGCTCAGACTTGAACGCCTTCATTGCGACTTGTCGCTCGCCTTGGTCCAGGTCTCCGTGTAAGCTCGCACTTTTGATCCCACGTGTTGACAACGCGCTCATCAACTCATCCGCCGATGTTTTGTGTGCAACGAACACGAGCACCTGCCCTTTGTCGACAAATGCTCGAACGTTGGTGAAGAACCATTGTTCGCGAGCTTCGTCGTCGGCGAAGACATGCGCGACTTGCCGCACGTCAGCATTTGCAGCGCCGACGCTGCCAACTGATATCGTCGCGAAATTCACACCAAGCACATCCTGACACAGGCGTTTCACGCTCGAAGGCATCGTTGCGCTGAACATGACGCACTGCCGATCGACGCGAATCGCCGCACAAATTGAGCGCGCCGCTTTCTCAAATCCCATGTCCATCATCCTATCCGCCTCGTCCAACGCGACGTAGACGACGCGATTCAAGTTTGTCGCTTCTTTCTTCATCGTGAGCACGTCGATGAGGCGCCCAGGCGTGGCGACCACGAGTTCGGCGCCGCTTCGAAGCGCCTTGAACTGCTCTGTTTTGTTCGCGCCACCAAAAATCGCGCAGCACTTGAAGCGAAGATTTTTGCAAAGTTTGTTCGCTTCGTTTGAAATCTGGCTCGACAGCTCGCGAGTGGGCGCCAGCACGAGCGCGATTGGGCCTTCGTACTTGCTCAATGGCCGCTGTCTCGCGATGTGCGCGAGGGCCGGGAGCAAGTACGCTAACGTTTTACCGCTCCCCGTCTTCGCCATGGCTAAAACGTTCCATCCGGCGAGGGCGATCGGCAAACATTGCGCCTGAATCGGCGTCGGCTTTTCAAACCCCAAACGTTTCAGCGCCTTCAAAACGTCCACGTCAACGCCCGATTGCAGCGCTTGACCAAACCTCTCGATCGGCGCGACGTCATCGCATCCGTTGACGCGTACGTCCATCGCCGCTCGAAGCGAATTCACGACCGCCGGCGACAAATCCCGCAACTCCTTCGGCGCGACGTACGTTTTGCGTTCGAATCGTTCGTACGTCATCGACGTCGACGCCGCGGGAAGCGCGTGTGTTCGTCGTGCGTTCGCCGTATCGTCATTCCATTCGCACGCGCGATCGGAATCGGAATCGCGATCGCGATCGAGTTCTCCTCCGTCGCCGCCTCGTCGCTCGCGCGCCGCGTTCGCTCGCGCCGCGTTCATCGTCATCATCCGCTCGAACGCGTCATCTCCGTCGTCGTCGTCCTCCTCGTCGTCGTCGCGAGCGAGTCGCTTCGTCGTCGTCGACGTGACGTCTTTCATCTCATCATTCGTCTTTAAAGTCGCCATGAACGCATCTAACGGATCGACGTCGCTCGCGCTCGAGCGCGCGTCGTCGTCGTCGTCGTCGTCGTCGCCATCCATCGTCCTCGATCGACGTTCGCGCGTTCGATCACGCGAAAGCCGATCGAAGCGATCGAGCGATCATGCGCATGCGCGTTCGAGAGCGTCGACCGACGCGCGCGAAGGACGCGCTCGATCGATCGATCGATCGATCGATGCGGCGGTGATTGCGGCATCGATATCGATGGGCGTCACATCGCGCCTCGCTCTCGATGCGCGTCCTCGCCTCGAACGATGGTTTGCTCACCAACCTCGAAGTGCTCGATTTATTGCGCGAACGAACTGGGGAACACGGAGTGGTGCCGACGTACCCCCAGCCCCACGACCCGTTCCCGACGGAGATGCAATGCTACGACGCGTTGCGTCGGGGCGGGTGCGGGGAGGCGTCGCGCGCGAGCGCGATCAAGTTCATCGACGCCATCGCCCCGATCGCGTTGACCCCGGGAGAGGTGTTACAAGTGATGAATATCAGGCCTCGATCGGCGCCGTGCGTGCACGCGATCGTGGACAAGTGTGCGGAGAGATTGAACGAAAGCGAGGTGGAGGATTTAATCGCGCTCGTGGAGGAGTTTTTGTGACGGCTCAAATGCGAATGGACGCGCGATTTGCGTGAGCGATGACGTTCACGCGTGCGACGTCGAGCGCTGGAGATCGACCGAAGTCGCGGCGTGGAACCAATACAGACGTTCGCCGACGTCGAGCGCTTGGTCGTCGACGAATGCGAGCTCGAGAGCGACGGCGGCTTCGAGCGCGTCCGACGCCCTGGCACGCGACCACGACGACGCGCGAGCGAGGTGCGTGGCGGTGATAGACCCACAAGGAGTCGCGCGCGCGCGCTCGAGGGCGAACGTGACGTCGTCGGAGAGTTCGATCGGGACGCTGCGGATGATTTTCGCTCCGGTTGGCGTCGTCGCGACGCGCCAACCCGAGCCGAGTACGGCGAGGGACTCGATCGCGCGTTCGACGTCGTTTGCGCTGACATCGCCCGCGAGTGGTCCTCGAGAGGCGTTTACCTTGGCGACGACGGCGTCGAGCGCGCGAACGCCGCCGTCGACGTCTCGCGTCGCGACGCATTCGCTCGCGACGACGACGGCGAGCTCGGCGTACCAGTCGGATAAGCCGAGAATTTCTCCCCAAGCGCTTTTGCGCGACGCCAGCGGGTCCACTCCCGTGGATGCGCACATGGCGTGGAACGCGGCGCGAAATTTCGGGTCGCGTTTGATCTGCGCGCGGTGTTTGTTCGCAAAGTCTCTCAGAGCGTGAGAAAATTTGACCAGTTGCGTCGAGGCTTCTTCCCGGAGCTCGCGCTGGCGTTCGGCACCGAGCGCGCGCATCTTGAGCGTGAGCGCGTCATTGTGCGCGATACCCCATGCGCCGGCGCGCCGGCGCATGCTGGACACCCAAGAGCGAACGTCGAGGAATGAGGCGTCGAGCGTCGCGTCGCGTCGCGTCGCGTCGCGTCGCGTCGATGGACTCCGACGTGATACGGTACATAGTTCTGCTAATACATGCCACGACGTCGTGCGCGCCGTCAACAATCGACTAAATGTGTTCTAGAGTAACCTCGGCAGCGTGGATTGACCCGGGGGAAACCAGCGTCCCGAGGCGCTCCTTCTCTTCTCCTCCGCGTCCCACCCCGGGACGTTGGCCATGATCGCGTTCTCCTTCGCCATCTTCTCTCTATACGCCTTGACGTACCGACGATCCTCCTCCGCTTGTAAATACGGCACAATAACACCCCGGGCGTTGTACTTTTCCTCCTTCACCGCTCGTCGCGCCTTATTCCCTTGACCAATCTGATAGAACCCGTACACGAACATCCCGGCGTACGCCGCGAACAACGCCGCCCCCGTCGGGCCGGTGCTCGGTATCCGTCTCCCGTAGCGCACCGAGGAGTACCCTCCCGGCGGTGGTCCATCCTACGCGCGAATGCCATTCCATTTCGGTCGTCGTCGTCAGTGTCTTGTCGCGCGCATTCCTTCGCGACAGTCGTTCGTTCCTCGCGCGACCGCGCGCTCGAGCCCTAACCCCATCATCATCATCATCATCATCATCATCAACGACGACGACATCATCGATAAGAATCGCTCGCGCGATCGCTCGCTCGCGACGATCGAACACGCACTTGAACCATGGGTAAATCCGCGACGGATTTCAACCCCGGCGAGCCGCGCGTGAGAACCTCCGTCATCGTTCAACGTCGAACGCGATCGATCGACGGGCGACGTGAAACGATACGAAACGATTCGCGATCGTCGCCTCGCGATCGTCGACGGATGAAGAACGAACGAACGAACGAACGAACGAACGAACGAACGAATTCGTTCGACGTAAAATTCGTTCGCGTTCGCGTGATCGCTTTTAAACGAAACGCTCGCGTCGATCGATCGATCGACGACGGATTGAACGAATTCGATCGATCGCGCGTCGCACTGACGCGCGGCATCGATCGATCGTCGATTTCTCATTCCCGAGCTCGAGCGATCGAGCGCGCGCGCGAGCGATGTGCGTCGAATGCGAAATGAATGAGCGATGAAACGCGCGCGCGATGCGTGCGGTCGAGCGCGTGCGTTGTGGAACCCCGTTCGCGCGCGTCTGTCGTCGTCCCCGATCGCGCACTGACCGACGCGATGCGCGCGCGATGCGTTCGTTCGCCTCCCTCAGGGCGGGGCTGACGCTCGAAGACGGCGACGCGGTGGATCATAAACCGTTAGAGGAGATGAAGTGCATGCCGAAGTGCTCGACGTTCGTGAAGGCGTACGAGGCGTGCGTGGAGAGAATCGCCGGGGACGAGACCGGGGAGGCGCACTGCACGGTGAGCGAGCGAGCGAGCGAACGCGGGCGCGTGCGCGGAGACGATCGAAGGTGGCGACGACTGACGTCGATTTGAACGTGATTGTTTTGCGTTCTCGAATGTAGGGGCAGTATTTCGACATGTATAAGTGCGTCGACGCGTGCGCGGCGAAGGCGGTGATGGCGAACACGCGATGATAGAACCATGTAATTACTCGAGACGAACGATTTAAGTAATCTTTCACGCGACGACGCCGATGACGACGACGACGACGCTTACGACGGTGAAACAACGCTTTTCAATTACATCAATCACTCATCCAAACACAACGCGCTCCTACGCGCTACTACCAATACCAATACCAATACGATTTCAACTCTTCGCTCGTCCCGTCGACGCCGTCGCGTCCGTCGCGTCATCGAACGCGCGCGCCCTCCTCCTTCGTCACCCAATCACTTTCCTATGCACCATCTTCGTCGCGTTCGTCTTCGCCCGTACTCGTGAACTCTTCGCGATGTCATTCACGTCGACGCCTCGTTGAAACGCCTCGTTCGCGCGCGCTTTCGCTCGCGCGCTCGCTCCGAGCTCGGTCGCGCCGAGCTCGGTCGGCGTCGTCGTCGCTGGAGTCGTCGTCTGTTCGCTCGCGCTCTCTTTCGGCCCGAACACGTCGATGTACGGCCCGTAATACGACCGAGTCGTCCCGAGAACGCACGCGATGACGACGGTGATGGATAAACACGCTCTGGCGCGCGTCGTGCCTCGCGCGTGCGCGGCGTCCTCGCGCGCGCGCGTCATCACTCGCTCCTCTTCCACACGACGGGCGTCCGCCATTCGTGCGACGTCGACGTCATTCGCATAAGACGAGTCGCACGTAAAGTCACTCGTCTCAGCGCGTCGTCGTCGCGCGCCGAGGCACCACGCGCTCATGCGCTCATGCGCGCGGCGGCACAGTGCGGCGCGCATCGACTTGGGATGACCCTCTGCATCGATCGCCCGCGAATCGCGCGCTTCATGAAGTGCACATTCGCGAAGAGACAACGCAAACGAGTACATCGCTGCGTGAAGCGCCAGGGCGCGAAAGCGAACGCGATGGCGGTCGAGGCGTTGGATTCGTTGCTGTCGCGGGACGACGTCGTCTTCGCGTGCGCGCCCTGGGGCGCGGTGTGCGTGACCGTTGGAACGAAGTACATCCCAATCGCGATGCCGTCCATCGTCGCGTCGTTGTTTTTGTTCGTTCCGTTAGTCTACGCCGCGAAGAAAGTGGTTGACGTCGAGGTCGAGGCGCGAGCGTTGAGGCGCGAGCTCGAGGAAACGCGAGCGAAGCGAGGCGACGACGACGAGGCAAAACGCGAGTTCTAGAGGGAATGGGTTACGATGTATATATGTATATGTATAGTGTACAAACAATGGGCATGAGGACGAATACGTCGCGCGCGATGAATCGCGAGCGACTACGCGGTGGCGCGCTCGCGTCGCGCGTCGGCTCGCGAGCGCGCGACGTCGTCGCCTTCCAAGCGTAAAATCAATTCAGTCTTCGTGCCGGAGACTTTCAACGCGCGAGCCCTGAGCTCGCGCTTGAGTTCGTCACCTGTCATGCCGAAATACGGACCGAAATAAGGCAACGGCGCGCCGTCGTCGCGAACGAGCCCGCGATCGGCGAGGACGTCGCGAACGCGAGCGCACAGCGCGTCGTCATCCGCCGCCGCCGCCGCGCCGTTCGCCACGTGTCCATACGCCGCGATCAAAAGCGACTCCGCGCGCCCGTGGTCGCGCTTTCGCGATAATTCGTGCGCGACCTCGGGGAAAAGCGCTTTGGCCATGGCGATGGAATCATCCTTCGTGCTGCCTTTAAACTTCAACCCGAGCGCCGCTTTCCACGCCTGCGGCTTGACGACTTTGATATCAAACTCCTGCGCCGCTAAAATCCCTCGCCAAAGCCCAAAATTGTACCCTTGCACGAACGCAGTCTGCGCACTGAATCCAAACTCCACCCCGCCCTCTTCCAAGTATATCCGCGTCCCTCGCTTGACGTTCAGAGCCGCGACGGCGACGCGCATCGCCTCCGGGTCCAACCGCACGCGCGCCCGCCCGTTGACCATCACCGATGACGTCGGGTTATCGACCACACGAATCGTCCGTACGACGCCTCGCCGAGGTCCTTCAATCGCGCAAATCGCTCCGTGCCCGTCGGAATCGCACCCGAGGACGATCCAATCACCGTCGTCTTCCGTTGAAGCGCGAGCTGTCGCCGCGTTTAAACTCGGCGCCGCGGCGCGCGACCGACGAGCGCCAGCGGTGACGGTCGATAGAGGGACGATGGCGGACGAAGGAGTGGATTGTGCGATGCGAGCGCGAGAGGGGCGCCGAACGGCGACTCGCGCGGCGCGAAGGGCGAACATCGCGCTCGAGAGTGAGGTAGAGACGCATCGGCGGACGCGCGACGCCGACTCGCGCGCTCGAGGCTGGTTAAGTTCGAAAACGAAAATGTAATTACAAATTATTGCGCATACTTGTCATCAACGAACGATCTATCCTTCAACCCGAGACGTAAAATAGTATCCGCGTACCGATCGCCATCCGTACGACGAAGATACTTTAACAGTTTCTTACGTCGCTCGAGCATCGCCATGAGTCCGTGACGACTGTGGGCATCTTTTTTATGGATGCTCAAATGTTCCGTCATAAACTTAATGCGCTGCGTCAAGCTGGCGATTTGAACTTCACTCGAACCGGTGTCGTGCTGAGACCGCGCAAACGCCGCGCGCTCATTCGCCATCGCGCGTCTGTTGATGTCCCCGCGCGACAAATTCGTCTGGCTCAAATACTTCTTCACTAAATCGGGTTTGATCTCGCCCAACTCTTGCGAGTCAAACGCTCGTCGGTTCAACCTCTCGTCCCCGTCGCTCGCGGCGAACGACGCGCGAGACGTCGTAGAAACGTCGCGACGGTGTGCAACACCGTCGCTCGTCTCCACGATCGCGTTCGCGCGCGCCCCCGCGCTCGCCGACGACGACCGCCGGCTACAACTACTCAACCCTCGCACACACGCCCTAAACATCTCTCCAACCTCTCGTCGCAAAACTTCTCTAATCATCGCACACACGCGACGTTTGAGAGCGTTAAATTACGCGACTTGGTTCGAGTTCGGCGAGCGCTTCTTCCCCACGCCGACGACGACGTTCACGAAGCGACGGTTGTACTTGATGCGTTGAAACGCGCGTCCTTTGGGTTGCTTCTTCTTTTCTTGCTTGGCGACTTTGGGGGTTTGCCCACGAACCTACGGGCGACGCGAACGAAAACGCGAGCGCGGTCAGCATCGACGCCGCGGCATACGCGCGCGCGCGTTCGCCTTCACGCGCGATCGCCTTCATATTCGATCGCGTCCACGCGCGATCGCGCGCGAACGACGAAACCCTAATCTCCCCGAACGCATCATCCATCATCGCGACGCAAACACGCGCGCCTCCGTCGACGCGCGCCGCGCCGTCGACGCGCGCGAACGCGGCGCATTCGCGATGCGATCATTCGTCGTACCTTCCCCGCGCGAGCTAGAGACCCGTGAACCTTGCCCATGTTCTCGTGCGATTGTGACGCCGCGCGCGCGCGCGCGCGCCCGAAGTCGTCCGCACCGTCGTCGTCGTCGTCGTCACCGTCACCGCCACGAATCGTGACTCGTCAAGACGCGCGCGCGCGCGCGACGCGCGATATCTCGTACATAACGCTTCGGACGTCCATCGACGCGCGCGCGCGATCGATGTACGTCCGCCGTCGCCATGCGCGACGCGGACTTAGCGTTCGCGCGCGCACACACCGTGTATTTGAATCGTCGGACGATTGGAGTTCACACACACCCCCGGGGGAGGGGATTCTTCTGGTCACGACTCATCGAATACCCCCCTCCCCCCCGCCGGACGCGACGCGCGCGCGCGCGACGTCCACGGACGACGTCGCGCGCGCGAGCGGCACATCGCATCGCATCGCGCGTCGCGCGTCGCGAACGACCGACGCACACCTCATCTCGACGCGCTTTTCTCTGACAAACATGGCGCCGCAACGACTCCCCGAGCCTTTGCTGGATGAAAACGACAACAGGTGCGCGACGCGCGCGCGCGCGTCGTTCAAACGCATCGTCGCGTTCGCGAGCGTTCAAACGGAATGGAGGAATGGCGCGCTTGTCACGTCGGCGTGCGAAGGCGACGATTGGCGAGAGAGGCGAGAGATGAGTGATGAATAATTAGTACCACTCGCGCGAGCGATGGGGACGTCGATGTGCGACGCGACGAAAGCGCGCGGTGCGCGAGGATGATGCGACGCCTCGGGAACTAACCGTTGTGCGCGCGCGTCGTCGCCCTTCGACGCAGGTTCACGATGTTTCCGATCAAGTACGACGGGATCTGGGAGATGTATAAGAAGGCTGAAGCTTCGTTTTGGACTGGTACGCGCGCGCGCGAATGCGCGGGGCGATCGCGATCGCGAACGCGCGGGTTTTGTGCGCGATGGTGATGACGTGATTCAAATACTGACCGCGCGAGGTGGTTCCAACGCGCAGCGGAAGAAGTGGATCTTTCGGATGACATGAAGCACTGGGAGACGTTGACGAAGGATGAAAAGCACTTTGTGTCGCACGTGTTAGCATTCTTCGCGGCGTCTGATGGGATTGTTCTCGAAAACTTGGGCGTGCGCTTCATGAAGGAGGTGCAAGTCCCAGAGGTGCGTCGTTTCGCGTGTGCGGTTTCCATCGGCGCGTGGTGCCAAGATTTTCAAATAGACTAACAAAACGCGCATCTACGTGCAAATTGCAGGCTCGCGCGTTCTATGGCTTCCAAATTGCCATTGAGAACATCCACTCTGGTGCGTCCGAAAGGGAATCGCGCTCGATTTGATGACGTCACCATCGCGCGCTCGCGTCGACGCGTTCGGTGGAAACGCGCTAACCCTTTGAGATGTCTTGATCGCCACAGAAATGTACTCGTTGCTGATTGACCAGTACATCAAGGATCCGATTGAGAAGGATCACTTGTTCCGTGCCATCGAAACCATCCCCTGCGTGAAGAAGAAGGCTGACTGGGCGTTGAAGTGGATAGAGTCTAGCGATTCGTTCGCCGAGCGCCTCTTGGCCTTCGCGTGCATTGAAGGTATCTTCTTCTCGGGTTCGTTCTGCTCCATCTACTGGCTCAAGAAGCGCGGGTTGATGCCGGGTTTGACGTTTTCCAACGAACTCATTTCCCGTGATGAAGGCTTGCACCGTGACTTTGCGTGCATGTTGTACCGTTTGTTGAACAACAAGCCGAGCGAAGAAACCATTCGCGCCATCGTCAAGGAGGCGGTTGAGATTGAGAAGGAATTCGTTTGCGACTCCCTTCCGTGTGCCCTCGTCGGCATGAACGCGAAAATGATGAGCGACTACATTGAATACGTCGCGGATCACTTGTTCTGCTCTTTGGGTCTTCCCAAGGAGTACAACGCCGTCAACCCATTTGACTGGATGGAACTCATCTCGTTGCAAGGCAAGACCAACTTCTTTGAGAAGCGTGTCGGCGAGTACCAAAAGGCTGGTGTGATGAACTCGATCGGCGGCGGCAATGGTAACGCGTTCTCTCTCAACGAAGATTTCTAAACGTCGCGCTGTTGATTCCCGGCGTGTTTAGTGGATGAGAAACGTAGGAGGCTATAGCGGAGTCCTACATTTATGTGTGTATGGTGGGTAGAAAGTGTCGGTAAAATTAGAATCGAGTGTATTCTCGAGGTCGTTCTATTTATAAGAGCGATTACTTGCGGTATGATTTAATGCTTGAGCAAATACAAATTAACAACAGTAATAATAATAACAACAACAACGCATCTTCTAGTAAGTTTACAATCGCGCTCGTGAACGAGCTAAACACAAGAATGAAAAAATGCACGCTATGATCACGCCCCCGTCGAGCGCCTGTTCGGAACTGTGTTGAGTGCGTGCGCCCGTCGCACGCGGCGCCGCCGCATGACGTATGCAGCACATCCCCCGATCGCCGCAGAGAGCCAAAACGCGTAAGTTGTGTAGTTGACACGAGTCGGCGCGTCGGCGACGAATGAGCGACGCAACGCGAAGCCTGATTTGCGCTCGGATGTTGATCCGTCGTTTATCGCGTTCTTCGGCGCAACAGAGGGCTCGGATAGCACAATGTCGGGATGTTGCAAGAGCATAGAAACCAACGTGATCGGTGCGCCGACCCAATCTTTCACGAGTTTCTCGTATTTCTCTTTTGTCGTGGGATTGAACGCGCGAAAGCAATCCTCGTACGACGCATCGTCGTCTCCGTACACCTCCCACGTGTACACCACAGGCACTTTCAGGACGTCGTAGATGTAATCAGCAGCGGTACCGTGCGCAAGGTAGCCGACGCCTTTACCACCCGACCCCAAAACGCACTTGCCCCCGCAGTGCGCCTTGTCGATTTTCTGTATAAACTTGAGCATCGCCTCCGCCCCAGGTCCAGTCGGCGCTCGAGCGACGTGATCGTAAGGCGTAAACAGCGCCGACATTCCGCTGTGCCAGTTCACCACCGCATGCGGCTTGACGTCCTCGATCAAATTTTTGAGCATCAAACTCTCTGGCTCACTAAACGGCGCCGAGCCCGGATACTCCTCCTTGGCGTCGTAATCCTTTTCCTTCACACCCCAGTCCACGGCCCAATTTCTATTCGGATCGACCCCTCGCCCGTTTTTACGCTCGCATAGATCCCCGCGTTCGACAATTTCTCGCCCCTTCTCGTTCTCCACGCACACTATTGTAAACGTCGTTCGTCTCAGCGTCCGACGCAACTCATCTTCATCCGCCCCGCGAGCCAACGCCGCGGTCGCGTCTTCGCCTTTCGCCAACGCCTCCACGAGCGCCACTCCGATATCCACCGGCAAGAACTCTCTTCCATGTTCGCCGTAAATCTATCGTGCGTCGCCGAACGCCAAACGTTTCTCGTCAATCCATCATCGGGTCGCTCCGGGACGAATGCAATCATCATCACCCGTCGCGCGCGTTTCTCATCCACAAAAATAACACTCACTTTCCCTCACTCGACGCCTCGCTCTCTCGCGCATACGCACTAAAACCACACGTAAATCTTCCGTTCTCGCCCGTTCGTCGTCGATCCCGCTCACGCATGCGGTGAGGACGTCCAACGTCGCGTCGTACCCGCGCGTCGACCGCGCGCGCGTCGTCAGCGTCATCGTCCCTGGTTTCGCCGCTTTCACCGCCTTCGCGATCGCCTCGCGCGCGTTCGCCAGCGCGCGCACGTACGCGAAATCCGGCGTCGCGTATGTCATCGCGAAAAACGATCGCGTCGCGAACTTCGATGCTTCGCATGTCGACCGTAGCGCCGTGCGTCGTGCTGCGATCGATGCCACACCCGGGTGTTTTCAGGTATACATACACAGGGAAAAAAAAGACTTTCGTACGTATCGTATGTCCGATACTAGTCATGTATGCGTACACTGATACAAAACATACTTTCGTACGTATCGTATGTCCGATACTAGTCATGTATGCGTACACTGATACAAAACATACTTTCGTACGTATCGTATGTCCGAGAAACACAATACACCGATCACGCGTCGCGCTCCGTCCCGTTCGCCATCGCACGCGCGTCGTCGTCGTCGTCGTTCGTCCATCGAAGCGACACGCGCGCGCGCGCGACGTCACGCCCGCGCGTCGCACGCCGCGCATCGACGCATTTATTTTTTTACCTTTCATGATTGCTTCACGCGATCGTCAATGACGCGTCATCGTGCGCCGAAGTGGAATAGCTCAGTCCCGCTCGTGGCCTCGCTCCTTTCGATCGCGTTCGCGTCTTTCGTCGCGCGCGCGATCGCGTCCACGGAGGTGCGCTACGAAGGGACGATCGAGACGTTGAACATCACGTGCGCCTCCGGGGGGTCGACGACGCGCGTGGCGATCGCGACGAGGGCCTGGCCTGGGGACGCGGTCGCGTGCGCGTACGCGCCGGCGACGTTCGCGAGCGCCGCGGAACGCGCGGAGGCGAACGAAACTCTCGCCTTGCGAGCGTTCGATGCGGATAGAGATAACGCCGAGTATTACGTGGCGAATTTGATCGGGATCGATGACGCGGCGGTGGCGATCGCGGTGGGGAAGAACGCGACGAGTTACGCGGCGTACGCGAACGCGAGAGCGGCGAGCGCGAACGCGAGAGCGGCGTTGGATGAAGCCGTGCGGCTCGCGGAGTGGTCGATTGCGGTTGATTTAGGGGGGACTGGGGGGAATAAGACGTACGCATGCGACGTGAACGTCACAAAGGGGGGGTTGTACGCGGTGGTGGTGAGGTCGGCGGAGAGCGGGGGGACGATTCGGGCGACGTCGCCGTCGAGCGCGAAGACGATTCGGCTCACGGCGCTCAATGCGTACGGCCCAAGGTCGGGGCCGTCCATTGGAGGGACGAAGGTGACGTTTTACGGCGCAGGATTCAATGATGTTCCCAATAAGAAGATGAACTGCACGATACTGGATGGGAACTTTTTGCGCGTGCAAACCGCCACTCACGAGGCGGATGGAACGGTGACGTGCGAGACGCCCGCGCAGTCCGGCGTCGTGGACATTAATCTCGTCTACCCTGATTCGTGCACAGAGAAGGTGAAGTTTCTTTACTACCAAAACCCCGAACCGTTGCTGTTGACGAACAAGAAGTTTCCACGTTTTGGACCGAGTAATTTCACGGTTTATTCGTCGAATACGTACTTTGCCAACGAGTTCGCGGCGAATGGGGCCGATCCCGTTTACCGCGGCATGGTGAACATCACGTGTGCGATCGGTATGGGCACGAGCGCGATTCAAACCGCCGCTGCGGTGGCGGTGTTTCCTGGCGTCATGGCGGCAAGCGGGTTAGCCATCATTTGCATGAAGCCCGATGATGTTATTCCCGCCGGTACGCACGACGTTCGCGTGTCGTTCAACGGCCAACAATATTCGCTCGCGGCACTGTTGCTCACGGAACCGGACAAGGTATCCATCACCGCGTACGGACCAGTGGCGCGCGTGAAGCACCACATCAGCGAGGAGCAAAACGTGGTAGAGGGCGCGCGAGTGATCAAAGTCCCGGTGCAATTGCAAGGGGAAAATAAACGGTTGGCGAGCGTCGGCATCAATGTGACTTATGGCGGCGCTTCACCCCTGCCGGGGTCGACGGGTGATTTAGCGTTAGTGCAAGTGCAGCACGCTGCGGCGCGGGATAACGCGACGGGCGGAGTCGGTGATTACGATTTTAGTGTCTATCCGCTCACGCTGCACTGGATGGCGGGTGATACCGCCGACGCGTTTGTGTACGTGCGCGTGGTCAACGACGACATTCACGAGGCAGATTTGGAGGCGCTGACTTTGACGCTCGTGAATCCTCAAAACTGCGACATTGAAACGGATGTGAAAAACCAAACAGCCGTCGTGACGATCCGCGACGATGATCTGGCGCCGATGTTTGCTGTACGCGCGCGAACGGTGATATATCCGCCGCTTTATCGCGACATGCGAGCTGTCGCGCGCATTCCCGTGGATATGATCGCCGGCGGTCGGTTCGTGCTTCCTGCCATCGTGCAGTACACGACCGCTGTGGGCACGTCGAGCCAATCTGCGCGCGCTGGGGTGCACTTCGTGAACGTCACCCGGCAAATAATTTGGACGTCCGAGCAGTTCGGTGAAACGAAATACGCGGAAGTTGAGCTTGACTGGTCGCGCATTCCGCTCGTGGCGAATTTACGATTGAATATCGAGCTCGAGGCGGTGAGCGACGCGCGCGTGGCTTTGCCGCGTGCTGCGTACAATGAGACTGAAGACGCCGCGGCATTCATTTATGGCGTCCCACAAGGCTCGTGCCCGCCGGGCACGCGTCGGATCGATCCCGCGGCATGGGTAGCGCCGCCGCCTTTGGCGCCGATGTCACCGCCGCCGCCACCGCCGCCGCCACCGCCGGCGTCGTATGTGGATTCTGCCATCTTGCGACTCTCCGTCGTCGTGAATTCCACGGCGGCAACAACAAACGTTTTTGCAGTCGTACCGCTCGGAATCTCGCTCGCGCCAGAGTTTGATCCGGCGATTTATGTGTACACTGGTATAGTTCCCTCTTACGCCGTCGGCGTACAAATTTACTATCAGTTTCGACAAGCGTCGACGACATCAGCCACGACACAAGCTCGTCGACGGCTCCTCGCCGCGAGCACGGTATCGATGAAGTACTTCAAACTTCAGACCGGGGCAAACACCATTCGATTCGCCACGACGTCGCCAAATGGACAACACAATGAACAGTACACCATCGTCATTACTCGGCTGGCGTTGCAACCCACGCCGTCGTCACCGCCGCCGTCACCGCCGTCACTACCGCCACCGCCGCTGCCGCCGCCTTGGAACAAGCCTCCACCTCCAGCACCTGAGGCTGAATACCCTCCACCGCCAGCGCCACCAGCACCGCCAGTACAGGCGGCGGTGCCATTCGCGCCCGAGGACGATCCCGTCTGCACTAGATGTCCCGCCGGAACGTTTACGCCAGACATGAACGCCCTTGAGTGTCTCCCATGCCCAATCGGGAGTGTGTCGCCAAACTCGACGAGCGAAGCATGCGTGCCGTGCCAGCCGGGCGAGTACATGCACCACGCCGAAGGATTGACGTGTCTGAAGTGTCCTATGGATACGTTTGTGAATAGCACTCGCGCTCGGTTGTGCGTCCCTTGCTCGGCCAGTGCAACAACGACGAGTGTCGGGTCGGCGTCGTGCGCCGTTCCCATCTTCCCCGTGCCAAAGCAGGACCCCGCGGTGTTCTACGTCGATGTCGCGTTCGGCGTCTCGTTTCATCAGACGAGTGGGACGTTGGCAAACGTCGCACAAAATGTGGGCGTGGATTTGAGCGACATTGACGCGTTTCGACGGGCGCTGGAGATCGACATTGCTCTACGATTCAACATCACTCGCGGTGCGATGCAGGTGAGCTCAATCGCGACTGGGAGCACGGTACCCGCACCCACGCGACGCCGTTCGATGCTGCAATCGACGACGATCGATGCAAGCGGCGCTCTGATTTGTTCAGCGTCAGATGATTGTGTTGGCGCAGCAGCAGTGAAGCTTACCATGCAGGCCACCACGGTACCGCGTTATGGCGTCGTTCGCGATTATGCCACAAACGTCGCCGCGATCGAAGCCACGCGCGTGAAAGCGCAGGAATTGCTGAATTCACTGCAATCGGATCCTTTAGCGTTTTTTGCGACGACGTCCGCGGGTATCGGAGGCGCTGTCGTCAGTCGAGCCTACGTCAACGCGACGGGGGCGCTCGTCATCGACAAGGTCCCAGATCCTCCGCGCGTAGTGCCTGATGTGTTTGGTCCCGTGAATGTCGCCATGATTGCCATCGGCGTTGTTCTCGGTGCGTGCGGACTCGTCGTCGTTTACATCGTTTATCGCCGCTGGCGTACCAAGCGCGCGAAGGCGCGCGTTGAGAAGGAACCGGCAAAGAAACCGCCAACGGAGCCGAAAGGACCGAAGGAGAGATGGAGTGCACACTCCAACCGAGCGATGGATCTCGAGCTAGGGGTTGAGAGGGAAGAGAAACCATCGGAGATACCATCGGCGATACAAATGCGGGACTCGTCGACGGCTGCTCTTGCGCAACTGGCGAAATTTAAAATGCGCCGCGGGCAAACCCATGTGGAGAGCATGTGGGCTTCGCGCGCGAAACCAGCGGCGTCCATTGGCGTACGCGCCAATCTCGGCAGGCCAGCGAAGAACATCAAGTGACGACGGACACGGCGTTGCGCGCGAGAGTGCATAGCGTAGCATAGATATGTAGCCTAGCCAAGTCTATCACTGTAAAGTGAACGGTACTAGTACTTCAAAAATTAAGTCTATCACGTATGCATGCGTGCTACCTACCAGAGGCCACAGAAGGCATGCTTGTCGTTGCTACGTCGACGGCTCTGTCGATTGCTGCTCCGCCTTTTTCGCCTGCACGACCGCCTTGGCGTCCATATACTTCCGCGCCGTGTTCAATAGCTTGAATGACTCCGTCGCTGCCGCAGAATTTTCGTGCTTATCTGGATGCACAAACACTGAAAGACGCCGAAAAGCGTCTCGCGCCGCGGCATCGCCTTTACCATCGCTCGACAGCTCGCCCTCCGTCGGCGCTTTTACGGCGCATAACTCAGGAGCGTTTTTCCCAACTCGCTCGCAAATTTTCACCGACTCGACTCCGAAAGATAACTGACGCATCACGTCGCGTCGCTGCGCAAGAAGTGCATCGCAAACCTTCACGGCGCGACCTTCAGCAGTTTCACACGTCGAGGCGAGTCGAGCGTCGATGACGCCATCCGCGCTCCCCTTGTCCAGCCTTTCACGCAAATCCTGTAAGAAATCGACGCAAGCCGCGCATGCGACGCTACCGCTTTCACTGAGCACGCCCTTACCGTCTGCGCCAAACAAGATGCATCGGTGCACGCCTCCTTTCTTAACGCCGTCCTGAGTGGTACCCTGAACGCCGCATCGCAGAATGCGCTCAATTTGCGCCATCCCTTTGTCCTTCCATGCCCGCGCCGCGGCCTCGCTCTCAGCTTTGCGCGCGAACTCCTGCTTCACGGCGTTCTCCTTCTGTTTGATTTTTTCCACTCGTAGCTGTTCCTTTTTCGCTCGGAGCGAGCGCCATTCTTCCAACTCGCGCTTCGCTCCAGCGAACCAAAAGTGCGCGAACGCCAGCCCGACAAGGATAACGAGCGCAGCGGTGACGATGCCCCAAATAACCGCAGATTTCTTCTCGCTGGCGCGCCTCATCTGTTTTATGTATCGCTCTTCGTTGAGATTTATCGCGCACGTCGACAAAAATTCCATTCTCGAGACTTGCTTGGCGTTTTCCAACAATCGCGAGACCTCTTCGTGGCCGAATTTGGCGGCTAAATCCGCCGCCGTCGCGCCCGGCAGCACCTGTCCTCGCTTGTGCGTCCTCGCCCGCAAATTCGCCCCCGCCTGCACGAGCGGCGCCACGCACTCTGGTTTTCCTTCCATGGCGGCGACGTGCAGCGGCGCGTACCCGTCATCGCTCACCGCGTCAACGTCCGCGCCCGCCGCGCACAGCGCTCGGACGCATCTCCCATCTCTGCTTCGATGCAGTGCCGTTCGCCCGACGCCATCTCGTGCGTCCGCATCGGCTCCGCATCCGAGCAGCGCCTCGCACGTCCAGCCGCAGCCGCGGTCGCACGCCAAGTGCAACGCGTTCGACCCATCCCCTTTCCTCGCGCTTCCATCCGCGCCCTCGCGCAGGAGCGCCTCTACGACCGCTCGGTCGTTCGCCAAATGCAACGGCGTCGCCCCAGTGGCGTCTCGCGCGTTCACTTCTACTTTTCGCCCGCCGCCGCCGCCGTAGTTTTTATACGCGTCCAAAATCGCGCGCGCGCACGCCGCGTGCCCTCGCGCGCTCGCCTCGTGCAGCGCCGTGCGGCCTCGACGATCTTTCTGTTCCACATCCGCACCGCGGCTGAGCAACGCTTCGACGACGCCGAGATGTCCGCGCGCGCACGCTACGTGCAACCCGCGCGTTCCGTCGCCGTCCAGCGCGTCGAACGCCGCGCGATCGCCTCCATCCACTCTCGCGAGCACCGCCTTCACGTCCCCGCGAGCGATTTCAAACAGCACACCGTCCACCTTATGCTCGTGCGCGTCGCTCGTCGTCGACGCGCGCCTGCGGACGTCCATGTCGACGCGAGCGGCGACGCGCGAGCGGCGACGCGCGAGCGCAGACGCGCGCGCGCCCGTCACCGCACGCCGCGCGTCATCGCAACGCGACGCAACGCGCGTTGCGTGAGATAAAAAACCACCGTCGATGGAACGAAACCTCCGTCGAACGACGCGCGGCGGGGTGAAGTGATGCGCGCGCGAGCGACGACGACGCGGCGCGACGTCGCGAGCTCGAACGCGCGAGCGAGCGACGAGACCATGACGCCGAACTCGACTCAGAGAAGGAGTTTTTCTAACGC
>Ga0222712_10002525_pt1 | contig 20860 bp, 37 predicted proteins | sample C33_657DmetaG_FD_165043 | JGI IMG/M metagenome (GOLD analysis project Ga0222712, IMG submission 165043) | Estuarine water microbial communities from San Francisco Bay, California, United States - C33_657D | ecosystem: Environmental > Aquatic > Marine > Unclassified | place: USA: California... | reverse complement strand
CGAAGATGATGGTAATGGCGGTATTATGGTTAAAATGTATCTTAAAGAAATTAAAGACGAAAACAATAATATTATAGGTGGTGAATATAACCCAAAATATCTAGAATTTGATAAAGAATATGGCACACTTTTAAATCAGGAGATTGAGTTAGAACATCCTGAGATCACTAAAGATGATTTAAAAGAAGCCGGTAAGTCTAAAGACAAATATCAGGTACTATTTAAACTGATCAAAAAGGAAGTTAAAAAAGAAGGAGCTAATTAAGCTCCTTTTTTATTTCTATCAACATATTACCTATTTGGTATTCTCCTGGTTCATAATAAGGAATTGAAAGCCTTAATTTCTTAAGTGTTTCTAGATCCTCTTCATCAAATGGATTAGTTTCATAAATCATCACATCAACGTCTTCTGTAAGGGTAAATTTCGACCTTAAATCATATTTGGTATTCTTCTGTTCATTCTCTATATAATCCTCAGGAATGTGCCCTAAATTTATTTTATCAAAGAACGGCTCCAATCTCATTAAATAAGATTTGCTTCTGGTTGTTAACCCCATATTAAAGGTTTTATACTTAAAATCCTTTTCCTCCCAATATCTCAATTCATTAAACGCTGTGTATGGTATTCCCCATTTTCTAACAAAGTTTCTAATTGAACAAACTTCATATAATCCTCTATCTTTTTTGAAATCATCCCCGAATCTAGATGTTTGAGAAACAAAATGATATGTTATGGCTGACTCACAAGTCTTTAAGTTATAACCTTTTAATTTTGCTCTGATCAAAAAATCATCATCCTCACAGAAGCATGGGACAAAACTAAAACCATCAAAGAAACCAACATCTTCAAACATCTTTTTATATCCAGACATAAAGAATACGGCGCCATCATATAATTTGTCATTTTGATTCCATTGTTTAACATAGCTATTAAAATTAAAGTCATCAAAATTATCAAACCCACTACCAAGATCCAATAATACTTTACCTGGTCTCTGATGACCTCTGAATATTGGTGGTTCAATAGTTGTATATGATAACAACATATTTGGTTCTAATAATCTTTCTATTGCTTCTAGGAACCCCTCACCAATAACCATATCGTTATGTATTAAAACGAGTTTCTCGGTATCAACTAATTTAATTCCGGTGTTGTATGTGTCAGAGAATGTTAACCTATCATCATCATGTAGATAAGATAAATTGTCATCTTCTAATGAAGCCAACCATTCTTTTGTACCATCACTTGACCCACCACTACTAATAACTAAAGGTGCTGTTGGATAAACATCACGAAGACGTTTATAACATTCTCTTGTTAAATCTAATTTATTATAAACGGCTAAAACAAATGTTACATCCATATCTCTTTTTTTATATAATTTAATGCTGATTCAATTACCTGATGCATGTCATAGTATTTGTATTCAGCTAATCTACCGCCAAAATGTATATTTTCCAAATCATCAGCAGCTAATCTATACTGTTGATATTTTTTATTATTCTCATTATCATTTACCGGGTAATAAGGTTCAGTCACGCCGGCCTTATATTCTGTTGGGTACTCAATTGTAACCCAGGTTGTTGGTGTGTCAGCAAATTCAAAGTGTTTATGCTCTAATATTCTTGTGTATGGTATTTCCCCATCAGTAAAGTTCACAACAGCGGTACCTTGATAGTTTGATTTATCAGTAAAATGAATATGATCAAAGTTTGTTGTTTTATATTCTAGTTCACCATACTTGTAATCAAAGAACATATCAATCGGTCCTGTATATATAACCTTATTATGTTCGGGTAGTTCATCTTTAAAATAATCACAACTTAATTTAACATCGATACCATCTAATAGTTTTTCAAACACCTGTGTGTAACCACCAATAGGTATGCCCTGATATTTGTCATTAAAGTAGTTGTTGTTATATGTAAATCTAACTGGTAATCGTTTAATAATTTCCTTAGGTAGTTGATCACATGGTTTTCTCCATTGCTTTTCTGTATACCCCTTAATTAATTTTTCATAAACATCTTTACCTACTAATTTAATTGCTTGTTCTTCTAAGTTTTTAGGCTCACTAACACCACCAGATTGTTCTTCTATTTTTTGTTTAGCCTCATCAGGTGTTGTAACTCCCCACAGTTGATTGAATGTCCACATATTAAATGGTAAAGAATATAATTTACCGAGATAATATGCTACAGGGGAATTAACATAATTGTTAAAGGTTACAAATTGATTAATCCATTCCCACACTTCCTCATTTGATGTATGAAATATGTGCGCGCCATATTCGTGCACATTAATTCCGTCTCTATTTTTTGTGTAACAGTTACCACCTATATGATCTCGATTGTCAATAACCAAAACCTTTTTACCAGCCTTAGTTAACTCATGTGCACATATAGATCCGTAAAATCCCGCCCCAACAATTAAATAATCATACATATTATAATTCGATTAATCCAATTCCTAAATAACTTCCATTAACACTTTCATATTGTTCAATAAACTCATGATGTGTATAGTTGTTTTTTATTTCATTCCAAAATTTAACAACGCCACCACAAGCATTACTCTTAATATCATGAAACACAACATACTTTGGTGAGTATTGTAATGATCTTTCAAAATCAATCTTAACACCGTTATATGAATGGTCGCCATCAATTAATATCAAATCAATTTGTTCCTGAACGTTTTCTTTATCAAGAAGCGTACTGTTCATAAAAAGATATTTAAAATCTGAATGTTTTGAGTATTCGGTTAATATATCAGACATCTCAATAAGATCACAAGCAAATGCTTTTACATTCTTGTTTTTTAATTTTAAAATCTCATTAGTGATAACAAAGGTGCCACCCCATCTGCAACCAATCTCTAAGTACGAAGTAATCTTAAAGTTAGATAATAACTTTAGATACTTACTAAATTGATTTGGGTATTGCCAAAATCTCAATCCAATATCATAATATTGTGATAAATGAGATGGCATCTCATGTACATTTTCTCCATTCATTCCCAGAGAAGGTAATAGGTTCTCTAATTCTTCTTCAGTTATTTTTTTAATATCAATGTTTTTTATGATGTCTAATAAATCTTTCATTTTAATCCCACTTGTGTTTAAATAATACTACTTTATTGTTATAATAAACAGTTCCATTACTGTCTCTTTGTGTACCAGCAGGGCTAGGATAGTGTAGATGATTGTGAATGTCATATGGCATCTCATAAACGTTGTAACCCTTTGTGTTAATCAATAGTGATAGTAACCATTGTTGTTTAGCATAATGATAGAAAGTATTGTTAACTACTGGATAAAGCTCAATGAACTGATTCATTAACTTTACCCAGGTTTTCTTATTCATTGCCAATACTCCAGTATTATACACCTTGATCTTCTTTAGATCATACTTTAATAAATCAGATTCACTATTAATAATTCCTAATCTTAATGATTCATTATACAATGTGTCTGTTGGCGATTCATTATAACCAACATAAACATCATCATCTTTAAAGTTTTTAAATCGTTTTATCTCATCTTCACTTAAAGGTCTTTGTATTTTAATGTCACCATCAGTAAAGAAGATAACATCATCATCATTTGTTGATTCATTTAATAACTTTGACTTTAAAAACTCACCATGTTGTATACAATAGTTTGATGGTACAACTTCTAAATCTTTTTCGTAAACATTTGCTATTGTTATTTTTTGATACTTCATCTTCATTTCATCATCACCTAAGAAGATTAGGTAATTTGAATCGAAATTTGAGTTCTCTTCAATAGACTTCAAATAACCTGTCATCTTGTGTAGGTAGTTTAAATTACTACCTGTTGCTAATATTAGTTTGTTCATTTTGATTAAATTGTGTTATAATAATTGTTTTGACTCTCTTGCTTATTAATTGTTTTATGATGTATCAAACAATATTCTTCTTCTAACGGCAGTACTGCGTAATATTTGGCCCCAGTTATTTTTTCATGAACCTTACCCTCCCATTTAAGATTAGACTTGTAGATCCTACCTTGATAATCTGGGAAGTTAATTCTACCTTCCTTATCTAGATTCCATCTCCACTTATTAATATGTTCCATAGTTATACCATCAACAGTATTAATTCTTGCTATATAAAAAAGATCAACCTCATTATTTTCTTGAATTACTTGGCTTACGTTTTTAATTAAAAACTCCGTAACCATTTCATCAGCATCTAGCTGAAATATATAATCCCCAGTACAATACTCGTTTAACTTATTCTTCCAATCGGCAAAGTTATTATCCCAATCTAAACCTCGCCATACTTGTACGTTGGGTTTAATATTAAAAGGTAAAAGAAAATCTAACACTTCTTTGTTACCATTTTTATCGTCAAACAAAATAACAATTTCATCCTGAATTCCTTTGTGCTCAAGTATAAATGGAACTAATCTTTTTATCTCCTCTAGTTCATTACATACTGTAATGGCGAAGCTTATTTTCATAAAGTATCTATATAGTTTTTAAGTCTGTCTTTAGGTGACCATCCTAGTCTATTTAATGCGTCGTTATTTTCACGTTTAGTCTCTCTGTAATTCCCCTTTTGCTCGGCCATATATACTTTTACCGCACTAAACCTTTGTTCAAACATATGGGCTACTTCATTTAAGGAATAATTAAAACCAGTACCCAATTCCCACGCATCCTCATGTTCTTCATTTGAAAAACCTATCCTAATTAACCCATCAACAATATCATCAACGTGTGTAAAATCTCTACGTTGTTTACCGTCACCCACAATTGTAATGGGGTGATTTTTTTTAACCTGGCCTCGCCATAAACCAATGACTGCAGCCCATTTACCTTCAGTTATTTCATTGGGCCCATAAACATTGTAGAAGCGAGTAATTTCAATTTTACTACCAAATACTTTCTTATACATCTTACACACATCCTCGCCCAACCTCTTATACATAGCATAAGGTGATTGAAACGGGTCGTGCCATCTTGAAGATGACCCACAGTATACAACTCTTATATTCAATTTTCTAGCCCACTCACATACCGCCTCAGTACCAATTACATTTACCCTAAAGAATTCTGATGGATTTTCAAATGATGGTTGTATTCTACTAAGTGCAGCTAAATGATATATCAAATCAAAATCTTTATCCATAAGTGATATATTTTCAATATCACCACTATGATAGTTACATCCATCAATATGATTAGACGCTGACCCACTATCATAATTGTCCAACGAAACAACATCATGTTTTTCAGATACCAATCTTTTAATTAAATTAGTACCAATAAATCCAGCACCGCCTGTTACTAAAATTTTCATATTAAATAGTCTTTTCTCTTGTGAAGATCTTTAGTCTCTTTTTTGTTTTATCATCATAAAAAACAATATTACAATCGCTTCTATTGGTTAATGTAAAACTTATTTTCGCTTCACCAAGTTGATCAGACCCAGTAGCAAATATATTTGGTTCGTCATCATCAAATTGTATACACCACTCACATTCTTTAATTTTTTTTATATCCAAAACGCTTAGTGAGCTTTGATTAAAAAAAATACCACCAGGACTTTTTTTTGTTTTAGCCATTTTATTTTATTTTATTTAATTTAGGTAGATTTAATTGCTTTTGTATTGGTTCTTCTTTAGTCTCAGCTGGAATTAACGATCTAAACTTTTCCATCATTTTTTCCATAGAAAACTTTTCTTTGTTTTCAATTCTTAATGTTTCAGATTTAGACAAAAACTTTTCATAATCTCTCTTAACCAATTTTAAAACCTCCATAACTTCATTATAATTTGCTGTGAACCATTTAGACCCTTTAATAATGAAATCATCAATAGCACTCTGATCCACATCTGTAAGTTTACCACCAACCATAATTGCTTTATCCATTGGTAAAAAGTCTTTATGGCCAGACCAGTTAGAAGCAATAACGGGTTTGCCAGTCATTGTAAATTCTAGTAGAGGTCTACCAAATCCCTCACCTTTGGTGATAGTAACCATAGCTTTTATTTTTGGATGATTATAAAGCTCGTTCATCTCTTTGTTACTTAAATCACCAAACAAAAGGTATATTGAAGGTGGGTTATTCATTTGACCAACAAGACCTTCAATTTTCTTTCTGAACTCTTCCCTTTGCTTAATAGAGAAAGAGGCCGCAGATGTCTTTAAAACAAGTGCTGGTTGATCTTCTTGATCTTTAAATGCTTCTGTAAAACATCTAATCAACATTCCCACATCTTTTCTATCTTGACCAGTATCTCCTTTCAACCAATGACCAACAAACAGATAAGCAAAATCTTCTTTTATGTCTAGGTCAATTCCAGTATACTCGTTATTGTATATAGATGTGTCAACACCTTCAAACAATACTAACAATGGTTTTTCAATTCTATATTGTTTTATTAGTTTACCAGTAACATTATCGTTTTCATTATAAACAGTTGACAATAAAACATCCTTTGAAAATTCCGATGTTGTTATAATCATATCCATCTTATTACAACCGTCTATCCAATTCTTTGGTGCTACCGTTGTTTCAATACCGGCGGTTACTCCTATGTTTATTTTACCTAATGTTTGAAATTCATTAGGAACAGTTACCTGCACATAAAAATCTGGTTGAACATTTATATTGGTTACAATATTTGAATCGATCCATTTATGAAACATGTTATCATCTTCCAACGCGGTTAACGGTGTTGATCCCCATGAGCAGCTATCTATTTTGATATCAAACATATCCATATTGTGTAACGCTTCTAGTAAATCTCTTGAGTGTGCACCATATCCACTTCTTGTTTTTACTGGTCCTCTAAATAATAAAAATGGTTTTCTCATATAATTTTATATAAATCAAATTTCTTTCTTGGTTTGAAGTTACTGATTGCTTGTTCAATTCCTTCAGACATTTTATCACACATTATTTTATTTGATAGATTGTTAATTACAAACTCTCTACCTTTTAGTCCTCTCTCTTTTCTTTTCTTCTTACTTAACTTATACATCTTCATGATTGCATCTGCAACATCATTATCATTAACTCTATCATCAAAGATGTATGGTGTTGGTACTGACCCATTTAAATTAATTGCTGAAGACCAAACTGGTTCTACCCATTCACCATGCGGTGTTGATCCATATTGTCTTTTGTCATGTAATGTACCAAGTGAAATATAATCATCGGCGGCATATTCAAATCCACATTGATCTTGTAAACCACCTGTAACATTAACAATGATTGGTGTACCTGCCATTAATGATTCGGCAGTAGTTAAACCAAAACCTTCGTTGTTTGCAATGTTAATTGTACAATCAACAAGATTATATATTTCATTTAGTCTATCTTGTTCTAACTTTAATCCGGTGAACTTAACATCATATGGACACAATGCTTCGATAACCGCAGGTAAGTCTGTACCATTCTCATCAACCGCAGCGGTATGCATTAGTAATAAACATTTGTCAGCTTTCTCTTTTGGTAATTGATCACAAAACAGTTTAAACGAATAGATAACATCACTCGGTTGCTTCCTTCTTATATTCCTACTGTTATATAACAAAACAAAATCATACTTCTTATCACCAAATATAACATTTTTCATTTCATCTGAAACACTATCCAGTGGTTTAAATGTTTCCGTATTGATACCATGTGGAACATAACTTATCTGCCAATCTTCTAATGGTTTATATGTTACCTTGTTGGTCATCTTACCAACTCTATGAACAATACCATATGTTTGTTTAGATATGCATCCTAACCAATCGCATGATTCGTAAAAATCTCGATTGTATTTTGGATCTGGTAAATCATCCCATATATGATAAAATAATATTGGTGTATGTTGTCTGATCTCATGCTCGTTGTCATATAACCATTGCCAATAATGTGGATCAGTGAAGTGCAAGATAGCGTCAGGCTTCTCTTCATTTATTAATTTTCTAAGAATGTTAATATCACCATATCCATTGTATGGAATGATTTTAAGATTTGCATCTTCAACACCAGTTCTTTTTCTAATATCGTCATTAACATCAACAATCTTACCAAATTCGGGATGTGAAATAGCAGCACCCAATTGCACCCAATCATACTTATCAATTGTTCCCATAACAATTTCCTTTGACATTGTTGCGATCCCAGATGTCATTCTTAAATCGTCAGATAATAATAAAATCTTTTTTTTCATTAATTTAAAACTTTGAACCCGTCGAAGCTAGACTCTCATGATTATCAACTTGTTTTCTGAAGTCCTCGCTCTTATTGTATAAATCCATAGATCTGTTTACCAGCTTCTGAAAATTAATACTACCGTCAATAACTTTGACTTTGAATTTTTTGTAAACGTCATCTAAGACGGTTACACTTGTTAATTTAGTGTTTCCTTTCATATTTAAAAATATATATTCTTATATACTCTAAGAGTAAAAAATAACGGACACAAAGTATCCGCTATAATCAATCTTAAAGTTCTTTATTTTCAATCATTTCTCGAAGAGCTACCGCCACTTGGATAACTTGTTCTTGTTGAACCTCCGGCGTTGCTGGTGGTGTTGGTTCAGTTTGGCCATGAACTGGCTGGTCTTCATTCTTTTTTTTACATCCGCATCCCATAGTTGTATGTTTTTATATAAATATTTATTTGATTATTTTCTTTATAAAATATAAGCAAAAAAAAGAAAAAAACAAATCCTAAACTGGATTATTTTTCGTACCTAGATAAAGATTTGCGGTGTCTCCCTCATTAAAGTCTGAACAAGTACCAGATGGGAATTCAAATACATGATCCGCTGCGGCGGTAAAGCGTTGACAATCCTCACCAGAACAAGGTTTACAGTCTCTGAAGATCTTATTAACTCTATTATTTAACACAAAGACAATATCCAAAGGTATTAAACAGTCCTTCATCCAGAAGCTATGGAATCCCTTTTTCATTTTAAACCCCATACAGCCATCCAAGTTTTCTCTACCCATCATACCCTTTTGAATATCATCCGGATGTGTTAGCATTTCGACTGGGAAACTATTACCATTTACTCTTAATTCCATAATAATAAATACAGTATTTGTTTTTTTAATTTTTTTTACTTAATATTGTCCTATGCCAGCAATTTTTAATGATTTATTGGAATTTAAGAACGAATCGGACTTGGATTCCCTATTAGACAAAATGGATAACACACTAGCTATCAAGCTATTAGAAATAGCCTTAGATGGTTGTAATGATAGATTTAGTATAGTGGAAAGCCATGTTATTTACAAATGTTTAAAAAACTTAAAACAAAAAGAAAATGGATCTAACAGCGGAGATGGAGAATTACAACAAGGTTAAAGACATTGTGCTGAACAAATTAGTAAGCGAAGGTTTACTAGACCAATCAGATTCGGAAGAATTTTCTGAAAGATGTCAGATTTTAGCTTACAAAGGTAAGTGGTTTAGTAAATGGTTTGACAAGAATGTGAAATCAGAAAATTCTAAATCAGATCCTAACGGTTATTACATTCGTATAATCGAAATGAAAGAAAGAGAAGATGATGTTGATAAATTATTAAGGAGAACAACCGGAAACTATGACGAATAGAGAACCAAAATATCATACCGATTTTTTTATATATCGAAAAAAATATCATTGGTTTCTTATTCCTGCCATTATTGTTTTCTATAATAAAGAAGAGTTTTATGAAACCGGAATATGTTCTCCCGCTTTCGGAATTTCATTAAGGTGGTTAACCTTTTTTATGGGTATACAAATTCAAAAAAACATTTATTACAAAAATGGAAAATAAAAAAGATTTATTAATAAGAATTACTGGTGGTGTTGTTATTGTTATCTTATTAGTGATAATAGCAATCAGGAAGCCACATAATATGGTACCAGAACCAATTCTTGTGTCTAAAGAGGACTCACTACAGAATGTGATTTGTGAGTTAGAATCCAAGATATTAATTGAGGAAAGCACTTTTGATTCTCAAGAGCAACACTATGTGAGTATTATTTCACAATATGAATCAGGTGTTAGTTATTTAAAATATTATCATCCTGAAGCATATAAAGATTTTCATAGAATAGTCGGTATGAGAGAACATTATTCACATGAGCTTGAGAGGGATAATAAAAAAACGTTAAAAATATTGGAATGAAAAATATGAATACATTGGATTCAAAATATCAAGAACTATTACAGGACATTTTAGATAATGGTGTTGTTAAAACAGATAGAACCGGAACTGGTACGATTTCAGTATTTGGCAGACAAATTCGTCATAAGATGTCACAAGGGTTTCCATTACTTACAACTAAGAAAATGGCTTGGAAGACAATGGTGACTGAGTTGATATGGTTCTTAAGCGGTAGTACCAACATCAAATACTTGGTGATGAACAATTGTCATATTTGGGATGGTGATGCTTACAAAAATTACAGTAAAAGGATTGAGGATATTATTGATGGTTATAAATGTGGTGACATTATAGGAATGCAACCACACATTGAAAAATGGTTTAGTAATCCAGACGACTTAGAACCATTGACACAAGAAGAGTTTATTAATCTAATTAAAATTGATGATGAATTTGCTGAACGATGGGGAGAATTGGGACCTATTTATGGTAAACAATGGAGAAATTGGGAAAGTGTGGATACCAGTCAATTTTGGCAAGAAGATTGGAGTAGTAAAGATACTGACCAAATCCAAAATCTAATCAACGAACTCAAAACAAATCCAGATAGTAGAAGATTAATGGTTAGTGCTTGGAATGTTGGTGAATTAGATAAGATGATTCTTCCACCATGTCATTATGGTTTTCAAGTCTATACAAGATTATTAACTGGAGAAGAGAGATGGGAATTGTTGCAAAAGAAAGTTGGCAAAGAGAGTTTTGATTTAATGGTTGAAGATATAATGCCATTTGGTGGTGGATTAAGTGAAGAGTTACAATTATATAATATACCAACAAGAGCAATCTCATTAATGTGGAATCAAAGATCTGTGGACACATTCTTAGGGTTACCTTTTAATATTGCATCATATGGTTTACTATTAAAAATGATTGCAGATGAAATGAACATGGTTCCTGATGAACTAATTGGTAATTTAGGTGATGTTCATTTATATAAAAACCATATTGAGCAAGCTAAAGAACAAATAAAAAGAGAACCATTTGATTTACCAACTGTACATGTTAGAGATGGTATATTTTCATTTGGAGATCGTGATGTGATATTGGAAAATTATCAATCACATCCATCTATAAAGGCCACATTATCTAATTAAATTATGAAAAAAATATCACTACTATTTTTCTTATTAGCAATTGTATCTTGCAATCCTCTAAGAAGAGTTAACACACAAGGCTTCACTCACTATAAGGAGTATATCATTTACAAACAAGATACTGTTGCAAAGTTAACCAACATCGAGTATTCTTTGGATAATGGTAAACTTGTAAAGGAGGCAACCTTTAAGTTGTTAGATATGAAGTATGGGGATAAAGGAATAGCTATCATTGCTTTTGTTCACAACACTCACAGAGATTGGGAAGTAGAATTAGATTATCCTATTAGTTTTTCTCCGTTTTTAAAAAAGTAAAATATGTTTATTCATATTACCCCTGACGAATTAGAAGAAGAATTCAGAGAGTCCTGGAAATTAGGCCACATTATACACCCATCAATAGATTACGCGGACAACGCAATTTACGCGGTATTCGAGGGAAAAATGGTAATCATATTTAGGTTTAATAAGTATGGGTGGATAAACGATAACCGACAGAACACATATGATGTGTCATCAGGTAGTGCTGGCATCACCATAAGGATAAAAATACCATCAGTAAATTAAATGAGAAAACAAACACAAAAGATATACAAGGAATGGAAAGACGCCACATGGTTAGAAATCTGGGAAGGGGTTAGAGATAATTTTACATTTGGGTTTATCGGTGCAACCTTAGTTGTTTTTATAGCAACTAGAACGGACATCGCAGTATTAATCGGTTATTTAACTTATTACTTCTTTATGGGTAAAATAGTTAATAGACCAAAATATGTAACAGATTTGGGTAAGTTAATTGTATTCCCAATACCATCGGCCTTGGGTGCATTTGCTGGTTACAAACTGTCATATTACTTATTATCAATGTTATGAGAAAAAATAAAACTATTTTATTATCGATGGGTTTAACATTATTGTTTAGTTTATCCAATTATGAGTTAAAGGCACAAAATCAGTTTGCTGATTATGTTAATTACAACAAAGAAAACAATCTAGAGTTAACACCATTAGCTTCATTTGTAATGAGATGGTATGGTGTTAAGTATCGTTTAGGTGGGTCTACAATGAAAGGTATTGACTGCTCTCAGTTCAGTAAGAAACTATACTGGGAAGTATATGGTAGGAAATTAGGTGAAAACTGTGCTGCTCAGTGGAAAGAAACCAAAAGAATAACTAAAGATTCATTGATGGTTGGTGATATTGTCTTCTTTAGAAGTAAACAAAGTCCAAGTGGATGGCATTGTGGTGTTTACTTGGGTAGGGATACATTTGTTCATGCTGCAAATAAAGATGAAGGGGTCAAAGTAAGTAGCTTACTTGAACCCCGTTATCTTAATGGATATAAAGGTGCTGGTCGATTAGATTAACGTCCCTGGCCTCTATATTTCTTTGGTTTTTGATCCTTTGGTCCGTAACATTTACGAGCTTTACCTCTTGTTTTTTTACCAAATGATATCTTCATTGCAGAAGAACTTCCTTTTGCTTTTGCCATAAAATTATTCTTTATTTTTTATAATTATTCGGAAAACTATTATATATTTGTTAATAATTTAAAATACTATGGTAAATAACATCTTAAAACAAAGATTTAACTTCTTTGAAATCACATTATATAGGGACTATTCCACCTTATCATCTAGACCGGAGAAAGAAAAAGTGGCGTCAATTGGATTAGAAACAAAGGGTATTGATGACCTATTTCTCTTTTTAGATGAAACAATAACATCAAAACGGGTTTCCACACCTGATACATTGTTTTTACATAACAAAAAGGGAAAGAAAAATACCAAGTTTTTTTATTGTGCTGATGATTTACCTGACGATAAAGTTCAATTATATTCGTTTGGCACGTTCTATACACAAGATGAAACTAAATTAAAAAAATATTATGGTGACCCATTTGCTAAGGTCAAAACAACAATACTTGAGAGAAACATCAGTATGTCTGATGAAAAAATATCAATTAGATTTTGCCGTTATGAAAAGTATCGAGATCTAAATTGTAAATATTTTAGAAAGAGCAGTTATTCTATGGGTGTTACCATGAACTTAAAGACGGGTAATATTATAATATACCGTGGCGATAAGAAGTTAATGAAAATTAGACAAAATAGTTTTATGTATCTACAAGAAATATTAAAGGATTTTTTGAAAGAAACTAATGCTTGTACTTATGATTTTACGTTTTTAAGTTCCAAATCTAAACCTAGACGCACAGATAAAATCAATGAGTTGTTCTTGAATCAATTTGTTGATTCTGAATTTAACAAGATATTGTTTCATACCATTTCGTCAAAAACACAACAACCAGACTCACGTTATTTTGTAGATCCTAAAACAATTACTGATTTTGCTTACAAAGGATTTCTTAAATTATTTATTCAGGTTAATAAAATAAAAGTCCCCAACAACTATGAGGATCTAATGTTAAGATGGTATCCAACAAAAAAGTACTTAAAAAATAATGATAATAAATTGATTGTTTCTATTTTAGATAGAATGGGGCTTAAAACGAAATCATTAATTAAATTACTTCATAACAACCCAAAATTAGATTTATGTAAACTGACGTTGCTTGGTAAGTATTTTGGGTATTCAAACGTACACAAGTATATTCACAATTTATCTCCCTATTATTTTCAAAATAGTTGGATTTTATATGATGATCAAAATCACATAGAATCAATGTATTCGATTTTAAATGATAAATTTGAATATGATATTAGAGATTCAGAAAGATCCATATTATTAAAATTAATTAATGATTTTTTTAATGATATAAATGTTTCATCTCCAGCAATGAATGATTCACAAACAATAAAGCATCAAATTAGACAGTTTAATGATCATTTAGATTTAATAACCAAGATTAGAGTTCACATCCCTGAAATGGAAATAAAATGCCATGGGCTTATGGATTTTCATCATGAACACTTAGAATTATCCAAGATTGATAGATCAATAAAGAAAGGATATAGTATTCAATACACTTTTGATGATAAGTTAATTAAACGTGTTGAGGAAGTTATTAAACCATCTATGGTTAACACACTAGATGGTGAGGATTTCTATCCGGTTATCCTTAAAAGTGATTCAGAATATACTGAAGAAGGTGCGCACATGCATCATTGCGTTGCAACATATGCTGACAGAGAGAATAGTGTTATCATATCTATTAGAGAGAAGTCCAGTGCGGGTCATGAAAGGGTAACTTGTGAATTTGATTTACAAAAGAAAATGGTTCAAGCCAAGTATTTTTGTAACGCACAACCACCAGAACGATTTGAAGCGATCATTGAAAAACTTAGACATAGAATTGAAACATACCGTGGTTCAATTAAATCAACCGGTAAAGAAAAAATACCATTGGTTATAAACGGTAAAACAATTGAAATAAAAGAAAGGGAGCAAGATGCTATATACCGCATGCTGTTCAACAATGAACCAGAATTTTAGGGTTTAATAATATAATTTTTTCGTCTATATTTTAGGTAAACCCTTATATAGATGGAAATTTTACATTATTATGAACAAGAGAAGTATGAAAAAAATAAACCATTACGAAGCGAAGCTAAATTAAAATTAGCGGCTGATGGTGATTTTTTAATATTCACCTCCGAATTTTATGTTGAGTATCTTCGTATGGGTAGAATGAACTACTTAACCTACGAACACGGCTTAACCATAAATAAAAACACAGGAGATTTCACTGTTATATATCGATTGATCAACAAAAAAGACAACACACATAAGTTATATCAAAATACAGCCAAAGTTAAAAAGAATAATTTTGATATGTTAATTGAAATTACCCAGAGAGGTTTTTATGGTGGGGAGAAAAGATATAATTTTTGGGGTGTAAAATACAAAAGAACAATTAGCGAAATTTATAAATCAATTGTCAAGGAGTTAAATATCAATCTGGAAGGTAAGGAATACGAGAAAGATCAAGCTATCAACCCACTATATGATATGCTTGTTGATTACCATTTAGATAAAAAAGGAATCAAAGGACATGATAATGTTTACTGGCACATCTGTGAAGTGTTCCCTAAAAAGAAATGGCTGAAACTTAATGACAACAAGTTCTTACCAGCCGTTTTAGACCAATACGGAATTAAGTCAAGATTTTTAATTTCCGCACTATCGGTTAAAGAAAAAAAATGTAAAATAAATCTTAAGTCTCTTCGTTTTTTATGTACACTGCTAGGTGAAAACTACGTGGATTATTTCAGGGAGTTTGAGTGGAACACTATTTGTATGGAGTACATAAAATCAAACAAATTATTCATTTGTGAAAATGATGCAGAAAAGAAAGCCATTACCAAATCGTTGAAAACATATTCGGAGATCGAGGCATATATTCATGATGGAGTCTTGAATACATTATTTGATTTATATACATTAAAAGGGTTTTTAAAACAAAATGGTCTGATTGTCAAATTAAAAACGAGTTCATCACATCAGCTTGTCACATTAAAAGATACCTGGGATCTGTATAAAAAACATTTTAAACTTGGATACAAGTTAAGATACACAATACCCCATGAGATGATGGAAGATCTGGAACAAGATATTATTGTTGACGATCAAGTTTTCAAACCAATGCTTATTTTGAGTGAAGATCAGTTTAAAATAGAGGGAATGATAATGAAAAACTGTATGGCTAAACAGTTTAATGTTGGCGCTTTATACATTCATATGGCGATGTCTTTAAATAAAAAAAGAATCAATTTACAATATAGAAAGGGACTATTGAATCAAAACAAAGCCAAAGCAAACACCATGGTACCTCAAGAATTCGAACAAGCTATTGAAATCCTAAACAAGAAAATGCTAAAATACTCTACGGTCTCGCCAGAAAAAGAAAAATATGACATTATAAATCGTTGATTTATAATCAGTTAAAAAATAATCATTAAAATCTTTTTAATTTAAAAAAAGATTATTAATTTAGCGGTCTAAACTAATACTCATGAAAAATCAAGGTAAAAGACCCGAACAGATTAAATTCTCAGAAGACGTTTCATATTATGCCACTCTTGGTATGATAATAACATTCTTACTTATTTTTTTAATTCAATAATTTTATTTATATTAAAAATATGCAAGAGAAAGAAAGTAAAACCAATACACATTTTTGGATAAGTTTATTCAAAAGTGGATTAAGATTTGGAGCCTGTTATCAATTATTTAATGGTAATTTAGCACCAGCCGCAATATTGTTTGGTATTGCTGAGGTGCTAGGTGTCGCCGAAGAAATCTTTTAACATGAATTTTTATTTAACGCGAGCATTCGCACAAAAACTTAAACATGAACGCAACAACAAGACCAACAAACAACTACAACGTAGTGACGTTCCAGGAGTTAATCTTCCAATCACATCCAATCGGAATGGGAAAACAATGTATAGTACAATATCCAAATGGCTACGGGGCTAGTATTGTACAAGGACCGCACACATATGGTGGACCCAATGGTTTATATGAGCTCGCTGTATTTGGTAAGAATGGTGAGATAACATATGACACATCAATTACAAACGATGTTCTGGGCTACCTGTCAGAACAGGAATTAGAAAAAATATTATTAGATATTAAAAACTTAGACAAATGAAAACAGAAACAAAATTTAGGGCTGTTATAACAATGGCTTTACTAGGGCTAATAATTATGATGTTCTTTTATTTCCAACAGCAATACGAACTACAGAAATACAAATCCGTTGATAATTTTATTCAGGGTGGCGACATTGAAAAACAAATGTTGATCAATGAGAGAGATAGTTTAAAATCTGAACTATTTGTCACTGAGGTTCAATTAGGTCGTTATGAAGTTGCTTTTGAGTTATTTAAAGAAAAAAATAAAACGGGAGCAGAAGAATTCGAATTAATATTAACCACACAAACAGAGTAAGAATGTCGGACGAAGAATTTAAAAAACATATTAGTGGAGACCTAAATTTAGGTGGAACAAAATACTTGAATATTAAAGCAAGTACCATTATCAGTATGAACGAACAATTTACGGTTTATACCGAAGACGGACCAAAGTATTTAAATGTTAACATTAGTGCTGATTTTGATGATATACCAAAACAATATCATGAGATATTTTTAAATGTATTGACTTCAAAATATTCAAACACAGTTTCATTTGGAAACAATCCTTTTTCAGAATGTAAACCAGTTCAAAAAAAGAAATGGTGGCAGTTTTGGAAGACACAATATTTCACAACATAAAAATTAACATATGAAGTATTTTGCATTATTATTAATTGTTACAGGTGTATGGATTGCATATGAGATTTGGAGAGCACCACTTTTAGAAGAAACGGAAGATGGTGGATACAGAACTAAAAGACCAACTAAAAAACTTAAAGACTTATGGCAAAAGCGACGTTAAAATTTGATTTAAATGAGCCAGATGATGTGTTAGCACATCTAAGAGCCGTCAAGTCTTTGGATATGGCATTGGCGTTATGGGATATTGTACATAACACCAAAAAAGGGTTAGAATGGTCAATGGAGGGTAAAGAAATTGACAAATATGACGCTTTAGAGTTGGTGTATGAGAAAATACACGAAATCTTAAATGACCATAACATCAATACGGATGAACTAATTAACTGATATTTATCATGTAAACAAATACTATGGCATATTCACAAAAAGTAATAGATCATTACGAAAAACCCCTAAACGTGGGAACATTAGATAAAACTAAATCAAATGTTGGTACCGGCTTGGTCGGTGCACCAGAATGTGGGGACGTAATGAGGTTGCAAATCGAGGTGGTGGATAATATTATTATTGATGCTAAGTTTAAAACATTTGGTTGTGGATCAGCAATAGCATCATCTTCGGTTGCAACAGAATGGTTAAAAGGTAAATCGTTAGATGAGGCAATTACAATTGATAATATGGATTTAGTTGAGGAGTTAAGTTTACCTCCAGTTAAAATTCATTGTTCAGTTTTAGCGGAAGATGCAATAAAATCTGCAATAAATGATTACAGAAAAAAACAGGGACTAGAAGAAATTATCTTTGAAGAAACACACATATAAATTAATTATGATAGAATTTTTAAAAAAGAATCAAAAAAATATAACAATGGGTGGGGCTGCGGCTTTGCTATTGATATGTTACTTTCAACAAAAAGAGTTAACGAGATTAAGAAAAGAAACTCAATCTCATAGTGAAATTAAAATAGATAAAAAAACTACTGATAGTTTATTAAATAAATCTGGTATTAAATAATGATAACAATAAGTGACAACGCATTAAGCCATTTAGTAATGTTAATGTCTTCACAACAGATAACTCCAGATACACACAAACTAAGGGTTGGTGTTAAGGGTGGTGGATGTAGTGGTCTTTCATATGTTATGGATTTCGATACTCAGGTTACGGATATGGATGAGGTCGTTGATCTTGGGCCGCTAAGTGTTATAATTGATAAAAAATCTGTTCTTTATTTATACGGAACAGAATTACAATTTTCAGACGGTCTAAATGGAAAGGGGTTCCATTGGGTAAATCCCAACGCATCACGCACATGTGGATGTGGAGAAAGTTTTTCTCTATAATATCTTTAAACATTTTATATGAAAATTAAAAATGAATATGTTGTTGGTGAAGTAAAACAAATTATACCACAAATATTCGCAGTATCAATCAAAGATGATTATCAAAGAACAATGTTGTTTTGTAGATATCAAGAATTTTATGAGTCCCCATATAAAGAAATAAGAGGGCACTTTTTCACCTGGGAAAAATTCATGATGATATATAAAAACAGATGGAGCAAAGACTTATTTACATATCCTGAAGATTGGTCTGGGTTTAATATACCATCAAATATTGTTGACAAAGCGATGAATGTCTTTGATAAAGACAAGGGCCCGTATGATGAAATAATGAGTAACATATGGTATTATTGTGAGAATTATCCATTAAGATTTGAGGAACCAAGAAAAAAATGGTATTTGATTGGCGCGGATAGTTTTAAATCAAGTACAATGAATCACGAAATAGCCCATGGGTTATATTATACAAATAAAGAATATAAAAAGATTTGTGATAATTTAATTTCTGAAATTAACCCATCTCATTATGAAAAACTCAAAAAAAAGATCATCAAAATGGGCTATATTGATGACAAAAAAATAATTGATGATGAAATCCAAGCCTTTATGTCAACTGGTTTATATAATGGTTTAGATACTAAAGAATTAAAGAAATATGAAAAACCATTCATAGATAACTTTAAAAAATACAAAAAATAAGAGGTGTAAGTAATATAAAATATATTTTAGATATCATAGAAAAATACAATTTTATGATATATATGTATAGTAAAAAATATATTAATGCAGGAAGAATTTGTACCTTATCACCAACACCTTTTAATGAAGGTTTGGCTTAATAACCCACCAAAGAAGGTTAGCGTTTTAAATGATTGGTTTATCCAATTAGTTCATAAAGTTAAAATGGAAGTTGTTGCTGGCCCAACCAGTGTTTATGTGGACTTCCCTGGTAATGAAGGATTAACTGGAACTGTTACATTAGCCACATCACATGCGTCGATACATATCTGGGATCACCATGAACCAGCGATGGCTCAGTTCGATATCTATAGCTGCAAATCATTTACCCTACAAGATGTGTTAGAACAATTTGAACCATGGGGTATTATTAAGGTTGAATGGGTAATGATTGATAGAAATAATCAACCAACAATAGTATCGGAAGGTGTGTGGACACCGCAGCTCCAGTACGTAAATGAAAATTCGTAATTTTTATTTTAATATACAAGAAATCCATGTAACTTCGTGGTTATTAAAGGACATATTTTGGTGTCTGAAGTTCACATGGTTAGCTACCTTTATGGTATTTCCTACTGCTACTCTTACCATTTATATCCTTTTAACTGAGAAAGATAACAAAGATGTAAACATAACATTATTTTCATGGGTGTTCATGAATATATTTTGGATGTTACACGAGTTACAAAATTTACCGTTTTGGCCCGTACAACTCTTTATGTTGTCAGGAATTTTTAATACATTTAGGTTACTAATCAAAAGGAGAAATGAGACAAAAGATAATATTCATCGACATTGATGGGCCATTGGCGTGGGGAAGTTGGAATGACGGGCCTGTAACAATAAATGGAGGTAGACACGGTGAATTTACAATCCCATATCCTTGGGATCAGGATGACTGTAACGCGCTCAAACAAATCTTAGAAGAAAGTAACGCTAAATTAGTTTTAAGTTCTGATTGGAGATTCCAATTTGCATTTAGACAAATGAAAGATATCTTCCAACACTATGGTATTCATGCATCTAACCTGTTAGATATGACTTGTCAGTTCTCTTTATGGAACAAGATGAGTAGAACATCATTGGAACACGAAAGGGCTCTACAAATCGTTAAATGGGCCAAAGATAATAAGATTTCAAACTGGATAGCAATTGATGATTTAGGTTTATATCACACTTTTAAATGGATGACACCTAAGACACCTATGTGGAGACACGTACAGGTAGATGGCGATCATGGAGTTGGT
>Ga0222712_10002524_pt1 | contig 20861 bp, 29 predicted proteins | sample C33_657DmetaG_FD_165043 | JGI IMG/M metagenome (GOLD analysis project Ga0222712, IMG submission 165043) | Estuarine water microbial communities from San Francisco Bay, California, United States - C33_657D | ecosystem: Environmental > Aquatic > Marine > Unclassified | place: USA: California... | reverse complement strand
CCCTGATACTCCTGCAAGCGCTGAGTGAGTGCTGATAGTGGCTTGAGCATACGAGCGATGGTGTCCATGTTCATAGCTTCTGCTGCTTCTTGTTCTGACTGCTCAAACGACTTCAAGTCCTCCTCACTTAAGTCAAACAGGAAGTGCCTTGAGTCAGGCATGGGCTGAAACTTAATGTCAATAGACATAGACTGATCGAACTGGGATGCAGTTGGATAGTCATCTACATGAGCCCTACCTGCCGCGTGTCCACTGTTACGATACGCTACATCTTCAAGCACTAGTTGGTCGTAGTGTGGCATGTAGTTACGCTTGAGATTCTCCATCATGGCAATGCGATGCTTAGTCTCTTGCGTGTACTCAAAGTACAGATCGTTAGGTAGGATACGTGGGCCTGCATCCACATAGGGAAGCGTGTGCTTCTTGTGATACGCATACACCTCTGTGTACTTAGACATGATCTGCGCAATCGGATTGTCCTTAGACTTGAACAACTTAGTCAGCACAGTGAGCGATGTATCACCCTCTTGCCGTTGTATCTTGTCTGATAGATATGCATCACGTTTAGTCAGTGAAGCACGACGCATTGTTAGCTTGACAAGGATTACCTTATCTGCCAGTTTGGTTGGTTGCATATAGGTCTTTCATTGGTTGAGAAGAACGACTGCTTGAGCCCAGTCTTTGGCTTGTTGCTCTGTATCGAACATATTTAATTCGCTTGTCCCGACAATGCGGGCTTTCCAAAACTTCTTGTACCCTTGAGCTGTGCTGTACGCACAAGAGACCCACGCCATACGCTGTGGCGTTTTCTCATTAGGGTCTTGCTTGTACAAAAGTGTTGCTGTGTAGTTGCTGTCTTGCATCCACACATATGTCACATCAGCACCTCAGCATTTTTGCTAGCCCACTCTACGAATGAACGTGTTGACTTAATCGCTGGGCACAACTTGATTGCATCCTTAGTTGCCATCACATTGAACTCGGGACTCATGCGTGACAGATACTTGGATACACGATCGAAGTTGTCTTTGGTAGACTTGCGAGCTAATGCACCAGTCAGTGCATACAGAGTCGCTGGGTCAGCAGGTAAGTCAGCACCAGCAGGATCGAGCAAGATACTCTCGATGTTAGGCAGTGCTAAGTAGATACGTCTAAAGCCTGTGTACTCAGCAGCAGCGCCTTCACCCACCTCACCCGCGCAGTTGTCGAAGAACAGTGCGTTCTCTAACGATGCAGGAATCATGTTGACACGCTCCCACGATCTAGGCGTAGGGTTGGCGAATCGGTTGGGATCGAAGTCAGACAGCAGGGCAGGTCTGAACCTAATGAACTGAATCAATACAGGATCAATGTCATTGTCTAACGCCCACTCAGTCCAGTCATCGACATTCTCTTGGAAGTCAAAGCGTCTAGTACGATTAGCCAGCTTAGACGTGATGCGATTAGCACCTGACTTGTCCTCGGTACGATTGCCCGTTGCAATGATGTGTAGTTGATCTGATAACTGTAAGTTAGCTGCACGAAAGTCATAGACTACACCGCAGAGGGCATTCTGCATGGGTACGGGTGCATCTGATAACTCTTCCAAGATCAGACCTACACGACCAACGCCTTGACGCAACATGTAGAACTCTTCAGGCGGAACCCAACGGGTATACGCACCTGTGTTGTTAGGTGTGCCAAGCACATCGACTGGATCACGGAGTGACGCAGTGAACTCCACGACATGATCGAGATTGAGCTCTTTCATGATCTCGCGGGCACAAGCTGACTTGCCACCTCCGGGTGCACCTAGTATGAACGGCACGACCTTGTTGCCATTGGGCGCTTTGAACTGTTCTAGGATTGATGTTTTGATATTGCTATAACGCATGATTTTCCTTGTGGTTGAAAAGGTTGTCGCGTACTCGATGCTTGCCCCAATGCGTGTACGCATTAACGATTGGGTAGCCAGTGAATTCTAAATTGTGTGTATGTATAGCCCTGTCACTAGTGCGACAGCTTCTTGGCTATGAGTGCTGCAATGGCGAACCTTTCAGCGCATTCCATTGCTTCTTCTTTGGTATCAAACTGACACCCTTCTACTGGGTGCGATCCGCTATATACCGAGCCGTATAGCCTGACAACGAACTTGTCGTTTAGTTTGCATACATAACCTATGTCACGTATGTCGTCATCGTGGTAAGTCCCATCGAAAGTTTTAAGTGCCACTGTCATAGGTATATTCAGTGTGCCAAGCCAAAAGTTATTAGCCTTTGGTTTCCATGTGACGCTTAATTTCATTTGATGACCTCTATCTTGTATGTCCTGTCATCCTCGTTGACTTCGATGCGTACAGCGCCTACACCGATTGCTAGCATTACACCTTTGTAATGATCTCCACGCCTGACCGCATTGCGGTATGCCCACAGTAATACGACTACTGCGATTGATAAGACTATTTCTAATTCAGTCATTAGGGTCTCCATACAAGTACGTCTAACATGACGATGATGATTCCTGCAAGGAATACTATACGCTCTGTCTTTTCCCATTTAGTCATTTGAAACCCTCCAGTTGGTTGGATATTTCTGCAAATTTAGCAGCATCGCTTAACTCTTTAATACCTTGGTTGCGTTGCTCTTCAAGGCGGTTGAACTCTGCTTCCTCAGGTGCTGCTTGGCGTAACTCAAACAAACGCCATTCCTCGTATGAATAGGGAAAGCGTTGCATCGTCTTGCGAAACAAAACTGCGTTACATACAGGACACCATGGGCTATACGACCTACAAGGTTTCTCTTTGTTGATGTACCACATCTTGTCGGATACATCGAGCCACGATGGGTTAGCCATGCGATCGAGTATCTTGTGTTTGTTTTTGCGTACTTTCATACCCTCATCCCCCTAATATCTTGTCCTACTATACGAATCACCGACTGGCGATCTGCGTAACTCAGGCGTGCGCCCGCTGACGTTGCCTTGCGGTGAGCCTCTTCCACCTCCATCGTTAGCTTTTTTAACTCAAGCTCAAGCTCCGCACGTCGTGCTCTAGTATCACGATCTAATACATAAGCCGATACTAAACAAGCACGATAGCCGTTGAAGATTGCCATGTGTTTGGTTTCTTCCTCTTCTTGTATGCGTCGCCTCTCTGCAAATAAAGCCATTGCATGCTTGCCTGCATCAGTAACGCACCACCCCTCGTGCTTGACTTCATTCTCTACGTAGGTGAATGTGTTTATCCATGCACTACGCACTAGCACACCCAGCGTGCGATTCGATGAGCCCGAGAACACTAGTTCTTTGATTGACTTGGTATCGTCAATCGATTTGAGCGCATCGTATTGGGCTTGGGATGTGTACCGCTTGAGTGCGGGTAAGTGATCGTGGTTCATGATGGCTCGGGTACGTAGATTGTGTTCTTCGTCTCAATGACTCCACCTCTTGGGTTGAATCTGACGATCTCGCTTGTGCGGATGTTGCCACTGCCAATGTGCGGATGATTGACCACCTCTAGTTTTGCACACCAAAAGGGTTTGTCCATACTGTCGTACAGCAAGCACATCACTGGGTCAGAGTAGGTTTTGTAGAATACGATCGGTTTCATATGATTCCTTGTGTGGTATTTACGAACAACAACGCGAGCATCTATCCTGCTCGCAAACCATTTACTCAGTCGCTGGCATTCATAGCCCTCGGCTTCGTCTTGCAGTAGCCCGCTCATGTGCGTAGCTCTTTCTGATTTGTCTGTTTCAATGTGGTCATGGCGCTCTCGGGTGTAACTAGTTGGTAGTTACCCTTGCCGTACTCTTGCACGACACACCATGATGATCTAACGACTCGTGCGCTATGTTCACGACTGCGCTCACATGATGCGCAGAACGCTTGATACCTTTGGATAGGCATATCGTCTTTGCAATCTACGCATTCTTTCCAGTCGCTCATAGTTCCTCCAACACAACCACGACTACACCACCAAGGCAAAAGCCTGCGACGATGAGTGCTAGTTGTTGTGCGTATGTGGATACATCGTTGATGCCATAGAACAACGAAGCGCAGAAAGCTAGGGTAAACCCGATGGCGTAGTGAACGGAGGTCATGTGTGTATGTCCCTTCAAAGGTGTGTATATGTAGGCGAATTGATGGATTAAGGGAGCGCCACCCCCCAAGCTAATGCACACACTACGTGTGTATGCGTAGCTCCGCTCGTCAACTAATCACCTGACGGCTTGGTGTGTATACATACATTGTGTGTATGTTGTTGATGAAAGGGTTAGGTGTGTATACATACATTGTATGTATGTAGCGAGGTTGAATTATCCAAAATGGGGGGTGAATTATCCAAGCTGGATAATTAGAAAACGTGTGTATGTGGCTTGAAACCCGCATGAACACTGGGTTGTGACGTGCGTATAGGGTTTACCCTGCTCGAATTATCCAAGTGCTGGAAAGGGTGTGCCAGTTTTTAGAGTGTCGTGATTTTGTGCGCTTCACGCACATTGCCTCGTAACTTTTTCATAGTACACGAGTGACACTAAAATGTTGGATAATTGGATAATTGGATATATAGGAGGACTAACCCATTGATTTATATGGGAAATCGAATTATCCAACGAATTATCCAGCTCAAAAGCTTGGATAATTACAATCAAGCGTGTGTATACACACAAGTGTTGCGTCTGGAAACGATGTCTCCATGACCTGCAGTCGTGCCAGCCTTGAACGGATTGGCATTGACACCATACACTTTGAATGTCTCACACACTCTATGCATGGGGTTTTTGGTAGGGGTGCGGTTGATTACACCTGAACGCTTGGGCGTGTAAAGCGCAACGGGCTTAGGCGTTGATCGTGTGGTGTGTAAAGCCGACACCGACCCTGAGTGAACTAGATGAACTTTCATATTACCTCCAAGTGATAATCCAAAGCCCACACATTGGCGGGCTTCAGGCTACGACCTGACCTTAGGCGGCTGGCGTATCGATACGTGCCTTGCTTGCGATGGCATCGTGGTATGTAGCACTTGCGTGTACAAGGAAGTCGATCATCTCGCGGTTGCGAAGTGTGACCTGTGCGTCTTTGGACATTGACTCGACACGCTTCATGAACTTGTCGAATGACTCGGATACATCGAAGATTGAGACAATCTTTTCTTCGGGTTTGGCTTCTTCCCAAGGCGTAGCCAATAATGTATCTTCACGATCCTGATTCCATTCACCCTTGCGAGTTGGATCGAATGAGAACTTGTCCTTGCCTTTGGCAATGAACATCGGTGCGTTTTTCTCAAACCATGCACGCAATGATGCTTTACGCAAACCCTTGCCGAGTGCATCGACAAGTTGGTCAGCGAGAGTTACATCCCCATGCTTGACGGCGTGTTCTACGCAACCCACAGCAGTGGCTTGAATGTCCTTAGTCAGCTTGGCTGACGCACGACCGATAGAACCGATATTTTTGAGAACTTGTGCTTTTTCCATGATAAATTTCCTTTGAGGTTGGATGATTGAGCTTTGATGTGGACTCGAAGTGAACCCACATTCAAGCCCCTTGGGAGGGCTTTCGGGTATTAGCGCCCCCGACTGTTGGCGCTCGGTGGTTATCAAAGAACAATGCCCTTTGACGAGGTCACCTCAAAAAACCCCGTTATGCACCTTGGGACTGAACCCTTTGGCGTAGGGAAAACCCCTACATTTACTCCGCCTGTGGCGGTTATGGCATGACACCCAGCCCAGCGTTACCTGTTGGCGTGTGACTATCCACGTACCTTCCGCTACACCCCTCGACCTTACGGCTTGTGAGATTACACGTACCCAGTACCTTGCTGTTTTGCGTCAAGCGCTTGGATGCAAGTCCTTCCACTAGAGGTCTAACCGCTACTCTGGCTATCCCTCCACCTATGGTCTAACCGCTACCCACCCCCCACAGGACACCCACCCCCCGCCCCCGCCCCCCTGCCTGCTTACGACTGTCTCTCACAGCACAACGAAAAATTAAAGACATACACACCGTGTGTATACATACAAAAAATAAAAAAGCTGTATAATGTGCGTATACACACCTTAGGAGCCCAAAATGAGCACAGAAATGAAGCGTTGGAACCTGTTTTTACCCGTCGATTTGCTAGAAAAAACCCAAAAATTGGCTAAAAAACGGGGTGTTTCGTCGGCTGATGTGGTCAGAATTTCACTGGAAAAGTACCATCAAGCGCTAGAAAAGCACGAAAAAGCCTTGGCGGAGGCTCAAAATGTCACAGCTTGACACTGAAATTGGCGACGAACCACTGGAATACGGCCAAAAATCGGTCTCTTTCCCCACAATCAGCGATGAAATGGTGGCATCCATAGCCCTTGGCATGGAAGATGAGCTCATAGTGGCCTCTCGCCACGGTTTTAGCATCGAACAGTACGAAACTCTGGCCTCCCAGAAGTGGTTTCAGCTCCAAATTGCCGTAAAACGGTCAGAATTTGAGAAAAACGGGGTCACTTTCAAGGCTAAAGCCACATGGATGGCAGCGGACCTGCTGGATCAGGTATACGTCAGTGCAGCCAGCGCAGATGCGTCGCTTGGGCAGAAGCATGAAGTTTTAAAAACGTTGATTAAGGCTGGCGGACTTGAACCCAAAGAAGAAAAGTTCCAGAATACGGGGCCTACCTTTACGTTGTCTATTGATTTGGGCGGTGGGCAGACTATGAGCTTGAGCAACCAGCCAGTCATGCAGCCTGTTACATTGGATGTAGAAACCAAGGAAATTAAATGAGCGTTTACAAACCGACGGCGACGCAGCGTGAGTTTATGTTGGACGAAAACTACGTTCGAGTATTGGCAGGGCCCGTTGGTGGGGGTAAATCGGTAACGTGTGTGCACGAGCTTGTGCGCTTAGCGATGGGGCAGGCTCCAAACGCAAAAAACATCAGGAAGACCCGGGCGGTTATTGTTCGTAACACTGCGGATCAGCTGGCGCTTACGACACGTAAAACTGTCTTTGACTGGTTGCCGCCCGGGGAAGCCGGCATATGGAAGGCTGTAGAGAAAACCTTTATACTGATGGCTAAATTAGCTGACGGCACCACGGTCGAATCGGAGTGGCTATTCATTGCCCTTGATACACCGGACGACGTGAGAAAAGCGCTCTCTTTGGAGACAACATTCATCTGGGGGAATGAGGCCCGAGAGCTACACCAAGACGTTGTGGATGGCCTGCTTGGTCGTTTGAACCGGTACCCCTCAATGAAGGACGGTGGGCCCACTAGGTCGTGCGCGCTGTTTGATACCAACATGCCGGACGAAGATACGTGGTGGCATAACAAAATGGAAGAGCCACCTAGCAACTGGTCAATTTACAAACAGCCGGCGGCAATTCTTAAACCCCTTACATACACCGAACGGTTTGGCGAAGAGCCCGAAGAGGTCTTGCTGGACAAGGATGCGCAGGAATGGTGTGTTAACCCAGAGTGCGACAACTACAACCACTTGCCCAAACAGTACTACCCTAACTTGATTCCGGGTAAGACCGAGGACTGGCTTAGGGTTTACCTTAGGTCTGAATATGGTAGGTCGCTCTCAGGAACCCCGGTGTACGAGAAGACGTTTACTGCGGAGTTTCACGTTGCCAAAGATGCGATTAAGCCGATTCGGGGTGCAGAGTATCCGATTATTATTGGGCTGGATTTTGGAAGGACGCCGGCGGCGGTGTTTAAGCAGCGGGACCCTCGCGGGCGTGTGGTGACTTTGGCGGAATTGGTTTCGGAGAATATGGGTATTGAGACATTCATCCGGACTAAACTGAACCCGTACATTGCCAATCACTTACAGGGGTGTACTTTCCTCGTAGCACCTGATCCTGCGGGGTATGCGAAACAACAGCTCAACGAGATGTCGTTGGTTGACGTGTTAAGAGAAGCTGGGTTTAAATGCGTGAAGCCCCCGACAAATAAGCCGGAGCTGCGGATTCAGGCAGTCGAGCGCTTGCTGATGCAGCAGCTTGAAGGCAAAGCGTTGTATTTGATTGACCCGGCGTGCACTTCGCTCATAAAAGGGTTTCGGTATGGCTACCGGTATAAAATTAAAAAGAACGGGGAGATGGAAGACAAACCGGACAAAAATGAGTTTTCCCATGTTCATGACGCAAACCAGTACGCAGATTCTGTAATGGATATGAATTTGAGGGGTGTTGGGATGAACTCTGGAAAACGAGAAATTAAAAAATCCTCGTATGCATACACTTGACCGTCTGATCTCTGGGGGTACAATCCCAGTACATACCCGTTAGAAAGGGCTCGTCATGAGCTTAATGTCAACCAACTTTGTTCAGTCACGGACACCTGACGTATTTGAACGCGCCAAGGGCGCGAATGGTCGTTTGTTTGTGGAGGACGGCAACTCGGCATTTTACCAAGGGCGGCAGTATTTCACCTTCAGCGACTTTAGCATCGCTCAGGCTGCGGTGGGTGTGTACAGAGTCGTGCTCACAGAAGACGTCATTATGCGTGACTTCTTTGTAAACCTTGTTGTATCCGATGTTACTGTGGAAATTGTGACTGGTGGCACAGCAGGTGGCACGTTCTCTACTGCGTTGACAATTCAGGCGACAAACAACATGTTGCGAACTCCTGTGAGAGCCAGTACAACCACCATGACTTTCGGTGGCACGCATACTGGCGGCACGGTATTGGACAAATTTATTTTGGTCTCCGGCAACAATTTAAATCAAGCTGTTGGCTCCCACGGCGGAGAGCAGTTCCCAGTAGGATTCCCGCCCGGCACGTACTACGTCCGCATTACGAATACTGGAAACACCACTGCTACAGGTCAGTTTAAGGCCCGCTGGACTGAAGACCCCAATTAAGGACAACTAATGGCAACAGGCATCGCTCTTATCCCGGTAGCTCGCAGTTCAGACCTTGAGCGCGAGTCTCAGAAACGCAACACAGATATGCAGGCTACGCCTGTTATCCAAGGACTGGCTGCACACGCACGAAAGCGCTGGGAGTCGGCGCGTGAAGCTAAACGAACAATTGAAGAGCGCATGCTTGATTGTCTAAGGCAGCGTAACGGGGAATACAACCCTGACAAGTTAGCGGAGATTAAGCGTCAAGGCGGCTCAGATATTTATATTAACTTGACTTCTGTGAAATGCCGCGCTGCTACAAGCTGGCTGCGTGATACTTTGCTTGGTACAGGTACTGATAAGCCTTGGAGTCTTGAGGCAACGCCTGAGCCAACGCTGCCACCTGAGTTGATTGCAGAATTGATGGCTAGCATGCAGCAGCAGCTGCAGACAATGATGGAGCAGGGCGGGCAGATTCCTGATCCGAACCAGCTTCGTGAAACCGCACAGCAAATGAAAGACTCTGCTATGCGCCGCTTGCGCGAAGAAGCTAATGAGCGTGTCGACCGCATGGAATTGAAGATGGAAGACCAACTCATTGAAGGTGGTTGGACAGATGCTCTGAATACATTTCTTGACGACGTTGTTACGTTTCCGTATGCCGTTCTTAAAGGACCTGTAAAGCGTAAACGCAAAACGTTGGCGTGGCAGAACGGGCAACTTGCGCCCTCTGAAGAAATTACCAACGAGTGGGAGCGCGTTGATCCATTCATGTTCTACTGGGCTCCATGGTGCTCGGATGTACAGGAAGGATTTATTGTTGAGCGTCACCGCATGACGCGTGAAGACTTGCAGGCTCTGATGGGCGTGCCCGGATACAACGACGACGCGATCCGCGCCGTGCTCAAAGACTTTGACTCCGGCAACCTGAACGAATGGTTGTGGACAGATAGCGCGCAGGCTACAGCTGAAGGCAAAGACACTACACAGACGATTTTTACAACTGATCTGATTGATGCTTTGCAGATGTGGGACAGTGTAAAGGGCAGCGACTTACTCACTTGGGGCTTGTCTGCAAAAGAGATTCCCGATTCTGATCTAAACTATCCATGCGAAGTGTGGTTAGTAGGTTCTACAGTCATTCGCGCTGTGCTCAACTATGATCCTCTGGGACGCAAGCCATACTACGTTACTTCGTACGAGAAAGTGCCCGGAGCTGTTGCTGGTAAAGGCGTTGCGGACTTGTGCCGTGATTCCCAAAACATGGTGAACGCTTCAGCCCGCGCTTTAGCAAACAACATGGGTATTTCTTCTGGCCCACAGGTCGGTGTGAATGTTTCACGCTTGCCGCCCGGCGAAGATATCACTGAGATGCACCCGTGGAAAATCTGGCAATTCCAGAGTTCTGAATTTAACGACGGCTCTCAGCCTTTGACGTTTTATCAGCCCAACAGTAATGCCAATGAGCTGATGGCAGTGTTTGAGAAGTTCTCCGCACGCGCTGATGAAGACACAATGATTCCTCGTTACATGACAGGTGAGAACACACCCGGTGCAGGCCGCACGTCATCTGGCTTGTCCATGTTAATTTCTAACGCTGGTAAGGGCATCAAACAGGTTATTAGCAACATTGACCGCTCTGTCATCGTCCCATCAATTGAGCGTTTGTACCAAGACAATTTGCGTTACAGCAAAGACCCAGACTTGATCGGCGACGTCAAGGCCGTGGCCAAAGGCGCAAACAGTTTGGTGGTCAAGGAAGCCGAAGCTATCCGTCGCAACGAGTTCCTGACTCTGGTGCTCAACAGCCCAGTAGCTCAGCAGATCGTAGGTATGGACGGTGCAGCAGAGCTCTTGCGCGAGCAGGCTCGCAACTTAAGCGGCAACGTGAACCGCATTGTTCCTGATCGTCCTACGCTGACAGCGATGCAAACTTTGCAACAGCAAAACGCGCAGCTTCAAGAACAGTTAGCCATAATTGCCGGCGAACTTCAGGGCGGCGCACCGGGCGCTCCCGGTATGACGCAAGGCCCTGCTCCCCAAAATACGCTACCTGATGGAAGTCAAGTAGGAGGACGCGAAGGTAACATGATGTCACCACGTCCTAACGGAATTTAAAAACTTTTGTTGACTGTTTAAAAAAGCAGTGGTATAAAATCAACATATGAAGATTTTTATAGGCCAAAAGCCCGATCGACAGCATGTGCAAGCGTTATATCGTTGCAAGCTAGAAGAACACGGTGCTCTATTGGATTTGTTTCGTAAGAAACTTGAGGAGACAAAAGACTCCTTGATTCTTGCAGAAGATTCAGTACGAATACACCGACTTCAAGGTCGCGCTGAGGTCTTAGCAGATTTTCTCGAGGCGGTTGAAAAATCGCACGAGATTTTCGACCGGGTTAAATAACCCGATTTTGTAGTCCTAGCAAACCATTATGTTGGACGGCACACCGGTAACCCCGACGCCCGAAATGCAGAGTTGGCGCTTTAAAGGAAATTTAAAATGGCATTGCCTAAGCAAGTAGAAGCTCAATTACGTGAATTGGAACAGATCGAAAAACAAATAGCTGAGAGTCAAAATCCAGCGCCCGCTGACCCGGAGCCGCAATCTAAGGACAATCCTCCAGCTGAACCTTCGACACCTGAGCCTCCCGCGCAACAGCAAGTACCTGTTGAATCAAAGCCAGAACCGACAGAACCAGCTATCGCTGAAGAAACATGGCAGAGTCGCTATATCGCCCTAAAAGGCAAATATGACGCCGAAGTGCCACGCTTACACGCCGACGTGCGGGAATTTAAGGCCCAATTGGAAAAACTCCAGAAAGCCGTAGAAACCAAGCCAGTCGAGACGAAGAAGCCTGCAGTTGCTGAGAAGTTGGTTACGGATGCTGATGTTCAAGCATTTGGCGAGGACTTAATTGAAGTCCAACGCAAGGTTGCCCGCGAAGTGGCAGCAGAGTTTCGTAGCGAATTAGACGCCATGAGAGTCGAGAATGAACAGCTGCGCGAGCAGTTGAACACGACCGGTACTCAGGTATCTGAAGCAAGTTTTGAGCAACGTCTGTACCGTATGGTGCCAAACTTTGAAGCAATTAACGCCGATCCCAAGTGGATCGCGTGGCTAAACGAAGTTGACCCGTTGCTCAGAGCGCCACGATCTACTGTTGCGCAGCAAGCGTTTAACCGAGGCGACGCCGAAGGAGTTGCACACTACGTAACAATGTTCCAACAGAGCATTGCCCCCGTAGAGAGCAAACCAGATAAAACTGACGAACTTGAACGTCAAATTCAGCCGAATCGTGGTGCCTCAAGCGCCCCCAGTGCCTCTCCAAAAGGCAAGGTCTACAGCAACGCGGACATTGAAAAGATGTTTCGTAGAGCAACAGACTTGGGGACTAAAGGGCAAATCGACGCGGCAAAGAAACTTGAAGCTGAAATTGATGCTGCATACATGGAAGGTCGCGTAGTTGCGTGATCCGTGTTACAGCGTTGAAACCCAACCTGTTATTTTTTAGGAGGCCAAAATGGCTGCTGTATATCCCGTCCAAGCTCCGTTTAATACGAGCACATCGTACTCTGGTGCGTTTATCCCCACCCTGTGGTCTGGCAAATTGCTGGCCAAGTTTTACCAAAACACAATGTTGTCTGAAATCGCTAACACCGATTACGAAGGCGAGTTGAAGAACCAAGGCGATACCATCCGTATCCGTTTGGCTCCTTCAATCAGCATCTCTGACTACACTGTCGGCCAGAACTTGTCTTACGAAGTCCCCACTCCTATCTTCCAAGATATGCAAGTGAACAAGGGTAAGTACTTCGGCGTTCAAGTGAACGACGTTTTGTCATACCAGTCTGACATGAACTTGATGAACATGTTCACAGAAGACGCTGCCAAGCAGTTGAAAATTTCTATTGAAAACGAAGTTTTCTTCAACAACATGGTCACTGAAGGCCCTGCTGCTGCTAACGAAGGCGCTACTGCTGGTGCTATTTCTGCTGCCTATAACTTGGGCACTGACGTAACTCCTATCGACCAAGCCACTCCTGAAAACGTGTTGAAGGGTATCCTTCGCATGTCCACAGTGTTGGACGAGCAGAACGTTCCCGAAGATGGCCGTTGGTTGATTATCAGCCCCTTCGACCGTCACCTGTTGATGCAATCTAACATCGCTCAAGCCTACTTTACTGGCGACGCTCAGTCGACCATCCGTAGCGGCAAGATCGGTATGTTGGATCGTTTCACAGTCTACGTGTCTAACTTGCTCCCACGCGGCGCAGCAGGTAAGGCTTTGGTGGCTGGTTTGACTGATCCCGCCACTGGCGGTGCTGTAGCTAGCGCCAAGGCTCGTCGTACTATGGTCGCTGGTACCAAGGCAGCAATGTCTTTCGCCATGACTGTGAACAAGACAGAACCTTTGCGTAACCAAACAGACTTCGGCGATATCGTCCGCGGTTTGGCTGTGTACGGTCGCAAGACTGTTAAGCCTGAGGCTTTGGTTGTTGCTCAAGTCGGCTCTGCCAGCTAATAAACTGGGCCCCTACGGGGGCCCTTTCTTTATTCTTATTCTTTGGAGATTCTTATGTCTACTCAATTTTCCCGCAGTATCGGTGGCTATCAAACAGCCACTGCTGGTACAACGCAGACTCAGGCCGGTGCTACCGCACTGACTGGTGCTATTAACGTCGTGACTACAGGTACCGCTAGCGATGGTGTTAAGTTGCCTGCTGAGCGTCCAGTTGGTGACATCGTTCATATTGTGAACATTTCTAACGCTGCTTTGAATGTGTACGCTTCCACTGGTGGCGCAATCAACGGCGGTTCTGCTAATGCTGCTAAAGCTTTGGCTGCTAACATGTCTGGTGCTTACATCAGCTTGGGCAGTGAAAACTGGGGCGCTGTTCTCAGCGCCTAATCGGTGGCACAATAAAGGGGCTCTTCGGAGCCCCTTTTTTAATAGGAGATTTTTATGAACGTGATCGACCTTACAACTCGCCTTGGTGGTGAGTTTCTTGCAAACAAAGCTCGTGCTCTTGTTGATGGGCAAATTGTTATTCTTGCTCGGTTAGTTGAGCAAGATTGGGTGTATACAGAAGAAGGCCAGAATCTGGCTAATTTGCACTCTAATGTTGATGAAATAAAAACAACACCAAAGTCTCGCAAAAAATCTGCTGAACTGGTAGAATCCGTTGAGGCAGCGCCTGAACCTGAGATTACCGAAGTTCCCGCTGAGCCTCAGATCGAACTGTAAGGTACGTCATGAAAGCTCTTAGTGCTTTTTATTCGCGCATTCTGCCCCACTTGCCCGGTTGTCCCGAGCCGGTGGTGGATCAGATGTTGCTGACATCCGCTATTGAGTTTTGTGAAAAATCGCAGGTTCTCAGGCAGAACCTCGATTCAATTTCTACTGTTGCTGACATTGGTGAATACGACTTAGATAGTCCGTCTGCTCAACTAATTATCAGCCAAGTTCTTGGTGTTACTGCTGACGGCATTCCTCTTGTCGGCGACATGGCCGAAAGTTTTCCTAGGTATTTACCCGTAGATTCCGGCATTCCAAGTTCGTTTTATGTTGACCGGACAGACTCTCAGTTTGTTCTTCGTCTTTTGCCAACTCCGGATGATGTTTATAGACTGGTAACGACAGTTGCGCTACGTCCAGCTATGACAGCTACGCAGCTCGAAGACGATTTGTACAACCGGTGGATTGAGCCAGTTGTGTCAGGAGCAATCTACAGGGCTATGCTTCTTCCGGATCAGCCTTTTACAAACTACGCCCGCGCTTCGCAGGTACAGATGGAAACGGCTCGTCATATTACGAACTCTCGCATAGAAGGCAACTACGGCCATGTTCGTGGTTCTATGCGCGTTCGTTCACGCCCATTTGTGTAAGGCCATAAATGACTACTTCCGCACAATCAGTTTTACTTCGGGTCGTAGGAACTTTGCAAGATGCGTCCGCTGTTCGCTGGGCAACAAACGAGCTTGTACGTTACCTCAATGATGGCCAACGGGATATTACTGTTTACCGCCCAGATGCTACGGCTACAACCGCTACGCTTACTTGTGTAGCAGGTACAAGACAAACCCTGCCTGCGGCGGCATCTAAGCTCATAGACATTGTGCGCAATGTTGCAGCAACAAGTAGCAAACAGGTTGTTCGTAAAGTTAATCGCCAGATGTTGGATTCAATAAGCCCTTCGTGGCACGTTGCAACCTCTAGCGTTAACATTTCAAACTACATGTACGATCCGATTGACCCTAGGGTCTTTTATGTGTATCCGCCCGCTACAACACTGGCTCAACTGTCGACCGTCTACTCGGCGTATCCAACTGACATTGCTGAGCCTGCCGACAATACCCTTTACACAGCCGTGAGTGGTAATATAAGTGTTGCTGATGTTTTTGCTAATGCGCTTGCGGACTACATTTTGTTTCGTGCGTTTAGCAAAGACGCGGAGTCCGCAGCCAATGCAACTCGCGCCCAAGCCCATTACGCGCTCTACACAACGGCGCTTAGCACTGAGCTAAGAGGTACAACTTCTATTGCCCCAAGTACATCTGGAGCTCCAAACCATGGCTGAAAAAATTAAACTTGTCCAAGGGGACACTCGCCCTAATTTGGTGACGACTCTTACTGACTCAACGACTGGGTTAGCAATTAACATCACAGGGGCTACAGTTCGCTTGAAGTTCCGTGCCGCAGGCTCTACCTCCTTACAAGCTACGTTAATTGGCTCTGTTACAGATGGCGCTAATGGCGTGGTTGTGTTTTATTGGTCAGATGAACCTACTTCGCTTAACGGTGACCCCGGAGACTACGAGGGCGAGATCGAGATTACTTTCTCTGATACCACCGTTCAGACTGTGTATGACCTCTTAAAGTTTAAACTCCGTCAGGACTTCTGATGACTGGCGCTAATATCAGCGTAAGTCTGGTTAGCGCTTCTACTTCTTTGGGAGTGGCGTCGTCGAGCGTATCCTCTTCTGTTCCGCTAGCTACAGCAGCTTATGAGCTTTTAACGGCCTCTACAACGTCTGCAGTAGCTCAAGCCAGTGTCTCAGCAGTCTCAGCAGGGTTTACGCTGTCGTACGCTGTTTTAGCGGCTTCTGCGGCGCTTGATGAGCTTGGTCGAAATAAGAAAATCCGAGAAACTGTTACAGTTCCCGAAACTGTTATTCGATCTGTTGGGTTGATTAAAGCTGAAACTGTTGCGACGACAGATGCTATTAATCGCGCTATTACTAAAGTATTAGCAAATTCTGTTACTGTTACCGACGTTATTAGCATTGTCAAAGTAACGCTTCGATCGATTAGTGACTCTGTTACGCCTGTTTCTGCTGTTGTAAAACAAGCTGGTAAAAATCTAGGGGACACGGCTACAGTCACGGAAGACTCAGTTTTTGCAATCAACAAAGTTTTGGCAGATGCGTTTGGCCTCAACGACGGCGCTGCCGTTGGCGATGGATCAACTTACACTTTCCAAAAATACATCAATAACGTTGCGTTTGTTGCGGAAGCAATGGCGCGTAGCTCAACTAAACCTTTGACGGATAGCTTTGGGCTAACGGACGCAACGGCGCTGCAAGTTTCTAAAGTGCTCTCAGATGCACAGGTTTTTCAGGACAGCGTTACCTTCAGTGTTGATAAGATCTTGTCTGATTCCTTTGCGACTGCGGAAGGGCTTGTCCGTGATATTGGTAAAAATCTTACCGATACAAATGACATTACAGACGCCCGCTTTTTTGACTTAGCCAAGGTTTTGACAGACACTTTAGGTGTTTCAGACGAAAAAGCCCTGACTGTCGCAAAAGCTTTATCCGACGCATTTAGTACAAGTACTGCAACATTTACTAGCTTTAGTAAAGCACTTGCGGATACACTAACGTCTGTTGACGTTGTTTCTGTAGCGTTTTCAAAAACGTTATCGGATACAGCCGGGACGGCGGACGCCATAGCTTTGACGCCATCGAAAGTGGTAGCAGACACTCTGGCTTTTTCGGAGTCCGGTTCGGTGATCTCTCAAGGATACTGTGACTTGACATATTTTGAAGCTGATTACGTCGGTGAGTACCGCACATTTGCATAGGAGATTACGATGATCCAAGAAACTATTAAAGCTACAGGTAAACTAAACATCAAATTGTTTGGCCCCGATGGCAAAATCAAAGAAGATAAAACCGTCCCCAACGTTGTTGTCACAACAGGTAAGACGTTTATTGCTGCCCGCATGGTTGGCACACCTACAGCAATGAGCCATATGGCTATCGGTTCTGGTACCAATGACCCTGTTGTTGGTGATACTACGCTGCAGACCGAATTAGGCCGTGTGTCTTTGACATCCAGCGCATCCGCTGGTGCTGTGGTTACGTACATTGCTTCATTCGGTGCTGGTACGGGTACAGGCGCGGTTACAGAAGCTGGTATTTTAAATGCATCTAGCGCTGGCACATTGCTTTGCCGCACTGAGTTTGCCGTAGTTAACAAAGGCGCTGATGACTCCATGACAATTACTTGGACAATTACTGTTAGCTAAAATTTGATGTTGAGGTCGGTACCGGAGAAAAATCTATGAGCACCATTGTTCTACGCAGTGTTAAGGGAACACCCCTGACCAACACCGAAGTTGATACCAACTTCACGAACTTAAACACAGATAAAGTTGAAAAGACCGCAGCCGCAATTACTGGCGGGTCAATTAACGGTACAACTGTTGGTGCTACTACAGCGACTACTGGTGCTTTCACAACACTAGCGGCTTCTAGTTCTGTAACCCTCTCTGGCGGCACAGCAAACGGAGTTACCTACCTTAACGGCTCAAAGGTTCTGACAAGTGGCTCTGCGCTTACTTTTGATGGGACTAATTTCGGCTTAGGAACTGCAAGTCCTAATACATGGTCAACAGGTGATTCTAGAATTTCTACTGTTCAAGGAACTGGCGATTCAGCAATAAACATTGTTAATGGGTCAGGAAATGTTGGTTTGTTGGCTTTTGGTAGTTCTACAGTAAAAAGAAGTGCGTTGTTAACTGATAGTTCTGCAAATATGTTGTTCTATTTGAACACCACAAATAGCGGAACTTCTTTATCAGAACAAATGCGCCTAACCTCGACAGGTCTGGGTATTGGGACAAGTTCGCCTAATCAGAAACTTGAGGTGTCTGGAAACATTCAAGTCACAGCCACAAACAAAGTCATTTTTAATGATGGTGGTGGCACTGATTGCTTTATCGGAAGGTCTGGCGCACAAACGCTTGTGCTTGGAACCGCAAGTGCCGAACGCATGCGTATCGACTCCTCTGGCAATGTAGGTATTGGAACAAATAATCCTTTAAGAAAACTTAGTGTTCTTGGTACAACTAACCTTGAAACAATTGCTTCTTTTACATCTCAAGGTACAGATCAAAATTCACAAATTGATTTAACACCAACAGGTATTGCTTGGGGTATTCTAAATTCATCAACTACGGCACTTGCACTAGGTGTTGCTGGTTCAGTTAAAGTTTTAATTAATTCCTCAGGCAACGTAGGTATTGGGACAAATTCGCCTGCCCATAGGTTAGACGTAACAACTACATCAAGTGCCGTTGGTTCTTTTGCAAGGACAACAGGAACGGCAGTTGTAAAAATTCAAGGCATTAGCGGAAATAGCGTTTTAGCATTTGGTGATGGCTCAACTATTGGTGCTACAAGTGTTTGGTCATTGGGTCGCAAAAACTCAGACAACTCTTTCCGAATTAACTACAACGAAGATTCACTTGATACAACAAATTATGTAACTCTTAAAACAGATGGTAATTTTGGTATTGGGACAACTTCGCCTTCTTATCCTTTAGACATTGGCACAACTCAGTCTGCTGAAACAATTGCTCGTGTTTTAAATTCAAGTACAAACGCAGGTGCGGCTTCAATATTCCGTGTTCAAAATAGTACAAATAATTTAGATGTAGGAATTAGAAGTACAGGTGCAAGTGCGTTTGGTGCTTTAGATGCCAATAGCGCTTATTTTGGATATAACGGTGGTACATCATTAGTCTTATTTGCTTCAAATGCTTCTGCGGTAATTAAGTTTGCTACTGGCGGTTCAGCGGAACGTATGCGCTTAGACGCATCGGGCAATTTGCTTGTCGGCACAACCACAAACACTAACTCTTCCAAGTTAGTCGTCAACGGCACTATCAGCCAGACAGTAGGCGGTACACAGTACCAAGTTGTTGACCAGTCAGATATCGGCACAGCACCTAATGAAATCCCATTGAATCAGTATTTAGGTTCATTGGCTTACCAAAATGGTGATGCGTACTACAACACGGGAATGACTGTTGGATTTCGCAATCGAATCATCAATGGCGATATGCGTATTGACCAACGCAATGCGGGTGCTAGTGTTACCCCTGCAAGTGGTGCATACACATTAGATAGATGGCAATATGGTGCTAGTCAAGCGTCAAAAGTTACCATTCAACAAAACGCTAATTCTGTTACGCCTCCTACTGGATTTAAAAATTATCTTGGCGCGGTTGTAGCCTCAACTGCAACTGTTGGTGCGGGAGATTATTTTCAATTCTCACAAAAAATAGAAGCAAATAATACTTCAGATTTAGATTGGGGTTTGTCTACAGGTAAAACGCTTACGTTGAGTTTTTGGGCAATGTGTAGTGGCGCGGTTACGCTTAGTGGTGCAGTTCAAAGCATTTTGTCCCCATTTACTTCTTACCCATTTACATTTTCATTTACTGCTTCTGGAATATGGCAACAGTTTGTAATAACAATTCCTGCGCCGCCTCCTAGCACTAATTGGGCAACTGGAACAAGCACAAGTTTATATGTTCAATGGAATTTAGCGGTTGGTTCTACATATTCTGGAACAGGAAACACATGGGTAAACAACAATTATTTTGGTGCAACTGGTGCGTCAAGTCTTATGGGGACAGTTGGTAATTATCTTTACATCACAGGCGTTCAACTAGAAAAAGGCAACATAGCAACATCGTTTGATGTGCGACCTTATACAACTGAACTTCAACTTTGCCAAAGATATTTTGAAACTTCCTATGCAATCGGTACGGCTGTTGGCACTGCAACTGATGTGAGTAGTTGTATGTGGTTGTCAAACAGAAATCCAGGAACACCGCATACGCAAATTAGATACGTAACAACAAAAAGGTCAAGTCCAACTGCAAATGTGTATAACACTAATACTGGAACTAGCGGGTCAATTCGTGATTTAGATAATGGATTAAATTACAATGGGAATATTTCTAGAATTGGAAGCACTGGATTTACTTTAGCGGGTGCAACATCTATTTCATTGGGGAATTTTTTACAATATCACTACGCAGTAGATGCAGAACTATGAACATCAAACTAAGTCCACAAGATCAAGACCTGCTTCAGCGCAATTGGACAGGGCTTGCGTCTAAGCACATTACATACGCCAAAGCATCCATTGATGGCAAACAGGTTCTCTTGCACCGCCTTGTTGCTGAGCGCATGGGCTTGGCGCTAGATGGTGTAATCGACCACATCAATGGCGACGCATTAGACTGCCGCAGAGAAAACCTGCAAGCCTGTACGCACCAACAAAATATCATGAAGCAACGGCATCAAGCAACAGCCAAAAGTCCTTACAAGGGTGTAATGCAGTTCCGAGACAAGTGGCGATCACGCATTACCATCAACGGCAAGACGATTCATTTAGGTTTGTTTGCAAGTGCTGGGCAAGCCGCCCACGCTTATAACCAAAAAGCCAAAGAATTGTTTGGCAATTTTGCGAATCTAAATGAGGTAAACCATGTATCAACTATTGCCTGATTCTTTAGGTCAATCGGCACAAGTTATTAAACGCTTGTCCGATAATGCCTTTATCCCATTCGACCCCGCCAACACCGACTACCAAGCCTTTTTAAAGTACCAAGCCGAGGGCGGCAAAGTTTATGGTGCTGACGAAGAAATCCCCGCAGATGGAGAACAAGCATGAGCATCCAATCAAACTTTCCAAATCTGCAACCATCGTTGTTGCTTGATTTTGCAAACACAAAGCAATTAGACAACAGG
>Ga0222712_10002521_pt1 | contig 20868 bp, 18 predicted proteins | sample C33_657DmetaG_FD_165043 | JGI IMG/M metagenome (GOLD analysis project Ga0222712, IMG submission 165043) | Estuarine water microbial communities from San Francisco Bay, California, United States - C33_657D | ecosystem: Environmental > Aquatic > Marine > Unclassified | place: USA: California... | reverse complement strand
ACTGTTCAATGACAAGAGCACAGAAGGTGTTCAGCGTTATGAAAACGTGCAGGAATTGCTGAACTCCATCAAGGAGTGGGTGGATGACAAGCAGAACCGTGCGCAGATTGATGAAGATGGGGTGATGCTGGATGAAGGGATGAGGGATGAGGGAGAAGGGTTTAGGGGGGATGGGATGCCTGAAGGGGGTTTAGGGTTTGAGGGGGATGAGAATGAACGCCCGAAGGAAGAAAATACAGAATTGTTCAGTGGTAATCCAGAAGTTGAGGCTCCTGGTCCGGAGAATCCTGATGCAAAGAAACCCCTGCGGGAAGATGTGTTGCTTTCTGCCTACCTGCAGCAGATCACCCTGTTGACCGATGCTGATAACAAGGACGAGCATGCCGATACCGTTAAAATGATGACTATTCACGCTGCAAAAGGACTGGAGTTCTCCTGTGTTTTTGCGGTGGGCCTGGAAGAGATGCTTTTCCCCAGTGCGATGAGCATCAATACACGCGAAGAACTGGAAGAGGAAAGAAGACTTTTTTATGTGGTGATTACGCGTGCCAAGCACAAGCTTTGGATCAGCTATGCCAATACCCGCTACAAGTTCGGGCAGGTGGTACAGAATGAGCCCAGCCGGTTCATCAATGAACTGCCGGAAGATCATTTGGATCGTTCTTATGCCGGTGGTGGATTCAGGAACCAATCCAGCGGACCTTCTGCATCAGAAAGGATGAAGGGATGGGGCGGATCCGGCGGTGCCACGCCACAGAACCGAACCTATTTCAATGAACCGAAAAAACAGCCCGAAAAGCCGACGTATTTGCCGGTTCAGCCGCCTGTGTCCAAAGCGGTTGTTCACCAGCCATCAGCTGATTTCAGGCCCAGTGATACGACAGACCTGAAAGCAGGTCAGCAGGTTGAGCACCAGAAATTTGGCTTTGGAGAAGTGCTGAAAATGGAAGGCGCAGCCCACAATCCGATTGCCACCATCAAGTTCAAAATCAACGGTGAAAAAAAGATCATGCTGAACTATGCGAAGTTGAGGATTGTGGAGTAGGGGTGAGAGAAGTTGAGCTGTCAGCTAACCATATGTTGAAAGGTTGCAGCCAGGCTTGTGTGGCGGTTCGATTTCTCATCTAAACCTGAAAATGAAAACCCTTGTAAGTATTGAGCTTGCAAGGGTTTTTTGTTTAGGCTGCTCAGACTGGTTGGCAGTATCTTTTTGGATTAATTAGTTAGCGTTTTAAAATATCGAGTGATGATTATCATCATCTACCTAGACAATGGTCAAATACAATCAATTGTTTGGAAATTACTTTCGACCCTAAGTGGCCGAAAGAATTTTTAATCAAATAAATAGTATTGTTATGAAAAACATCAGATTTGTCCATTTAAACAAATTTATCTTCCTGTATTTTTTCTTCCTGATTAATTCTGCAGTTTTTTCTCAATCAGATTCAAACAATAAACGTATCATCAACGATTCTAGACTAGCCCAAAACGAATTTATAAAAGCCGACAAATTGATGAGTAGCCTTTTTAATAATGCCTATGCTTATGTTATTTTCCCCAATGTAGGCAAAGGTGGTTTGGGTGTTGGTGGTGCATTTGGCATTGGTGCCGTTTTTCAACGAGGGAAGGTGATCGGTACTGCAAAATTAACACAGGTTACGATTGGATTTCAGGCGGGCGGTCAGTCCTACAGAGAAGTTATCTTTTTTGAAAGTGAAAAGGACCTGAGCCGATTCAAGGAAAATAAAATTGAACTTTCTGCACAAGCGTCTGCAGTTGCGGTAACTGAAGGAGCAGCAGGAAATGCGAAATACAAAGATGGAGTGATGATTTTTTCACAAACCAAAGGTGGACTCATGTATGAAGCTTCTTTAGGAGGGCAAACATTTAAATTCAGGAATTTGTAATAAGTGCAATCAGATTTTTAAGTTCAACAGTTACGGCTTTGAATTCAAATTTTTTAATTTTCATACAGTTGGTTTTAAATCCAATCCTTTGATCGGATTCTAATTACATTGTACTTGCAACACTATTGTGCTTCCGAATGATCCAATAGTTGACAACAAGGGCCAACAGTATTGGTAAAAACGTCACGACAAAAAAGATCAAATAAGAATCTGTTCTAAACGCTTCAGCACTTGTTTGCACAAAGATGCCCTTCCCTATTGGCCCCTGAGAAAAAATAAATATTTGTGTAAGGTTCCACCCAAGATGAATGCCAATGGGCGTGTACATGGACAAAGACTTTGTATACCCATAAGCCAGCAACAGCCCCATTGTGCCTGTTATAAAAAATATCATCACCATTGCCATCGGATTTCCGAATACGCCCAAAGAAAACCAATGATAGATTCCAAATCCTGCAGCTGAAATCATAATCGCATATCTCGCGCCTATTTTGTTGAGCAGCAAATAAAGCATTGCTCCGCGGAAAATCAATTCTTCAAATAGAACAGATTTTATGTTCCACCAAATTCCATTTGAAACAAGGGATAAAGAGAGCTGAGGATTCAACTGCCATTCTTGATTGCCGAAGTACATTTTTAGAACAAAGCCCAGAGAGCAAAAAACTGCTGTTACAATGAAGAAGGCAAAGAAATCTATCAATCGACGCTTGTTGGGCCGAAGTCCCAAAACCGACAGGTCCTTTTTTTCAATCAACCAGATAAGACCCAAGGAAATGGCCAGTTGAACAATTATCCCAATCATATTTTCAGTTAAGCGCTGTTGAACCCAAATATACGCGAACTACATTTTCAAGTTTTTGTAAATTGTATCATGAACAAGCCATTCCTACTTTCACTCCTTTCATTATTCATTCTCCAGTTTTCAACAGCCCAAGTTTTACCCGAAAGGGAGCAATCCCGTGTAATGGACGAAATCCTCAATGAAAGGTTCAATGTATTGTTGCCTCAATTGATGGAGCGAACAGGCATAGACATGTGGGTGATTATTTCGCGTGAATACAATGAAGACCCTGTACTGAAGACCATGTTGCCTTCCACCTGGCTGTCTGCAAGGAGAACAACCATGCTGGTATTTTACAACGATACGATCAAAAAGCAGGTAGAGAAGCTGGCAATTGCCAGATACAATGTTGGGGAGTCAATCAAGGCCGCCTGGGACATGACCCGTTTTCCGGATCAGTGGGATGCCCTGAAAGACATCGTTCAAACAAGAGAACCCCGCAGGATTGCATTGAATACTTCGGTTGATTTTGGTCATGCGGATGGACTGGACCATACCCACTACGAGATGTTCATGAACATGCTTCCTGCGCAATACAAATCAAAGGTGGTTTCGGCAGAACCTTTGGCCGTTGGATGGCTCGAAAGCCGCACGGAGAGGGAGATGCAGGTCTATCCACAATTGGTCAAGATTTCACACGACATCATTGCAGAGGGTTTTTCAGCCAAGGTCATCACGCCAGGCATCACCACCACAGATGACCTGGTTTGGTGGTTCCGTCAAAAAGTAACAGGGCTTGGCCTCTCCACCTGGTTTCATCCTTCTGTTGCCATTCAAAGAAATGATACTGCCAATTTTGAACACCTGAGGAGTTTTTCCAACCGTCCCAAAGATGATGTCATCAGGCCTGGGGATTTGCTGCACGTGGATTTTGGCATCACTTATCTGAGGTTGAACACGGATGTTCAGCAACACGCGTATGTCTTGAAACCCGGTGAAACGGATGCACCTGCTTCCATCAAAAAGGCATTTTCAAACAGCAACAGGCTTCAGGATATCCTGACTTCCCAGTTCAAGACGGGCAGGACCGGCAATGAAATGCTGCTTTCTGCCATAAAACAGGCCAAATCTGAGGGAATTGTGCCCAGCATTTACACCCATCCCCTCGGGTTGCACGGCCATGCAGCCGGCCCCACCATCGGCATGTGGGACAAACAGGAAGGGGTGCCGGGTAGTGGAGATTATAAATTATACCGCAACACGGCCTATTCCATCGAACTGAATTCCTCCACCCTCATCCCTGAATGGGGAAAGGAAATCAGGATCATGCTGGAAGAAGATGGCTTTTACGATGGCAAAACCTTCCGTTACATCGGTGGAAGGCAGCAAAAACTGCTTTTAGTTAAATATTTCTAAAGTACTGTCAAAAATATACTACTATGTAATGCATAGTATTCTAAATGTTTATATCTTTGTCCTGTTATTGAATCTTTCACGATCAAAACAGGACCATGAACATAGAAAATACACAGAGCCAGATGAGGAAAGGGGTGCTTGAGTTTTGCATTCTGTCCATCATTCAGCGCGAAGAGGCCTATCCCAGCGATATCATCGAAGAGATGAAAAAGGCCCACCTCAATATCCTTGAGGGAACACTTTACCCCTTGCTTACACGATTGAAGAATGCAGACCTGTTGGCCTACCGCTGGGTGGAAAGTTCAGGCGGGCCGCCCCGCAAGTATTTTTCATTGACCGAAAAAGGCGCGGCTTTTTACAAGGAGCTTGAAGCAACCTGGAGGGAGATGAGTGATTCTGTGGAGCGGGTGATTGAAGGACCTAAGGTTGAAGAGATAAAGTCGCCTGATGAGGGCCAGGAAGATCCAGCTATTTCCGATCAGCCGGAGGCCAACAAGAATAACGAAGAAGGTTCTGCCACTGGTCAAATCAATCCTTAATCCATCAACATCCAATCATCAAAAAGGGTGGTGAGCAATCATCTGGCTTAAACCCGATCAACCATCCCCCCAGCATCCAAATCAATCATCCCCCAAATCAATCACCATGAACAAAGTAATCAATATCAACTTCCAGGGCAGGGTAATCCCCATTGAAGAGCCGGCATATGAGGAATTGAAAAAATATGTAGAAAGCCTCCGCAACCATTTTGCCAATGAGGAAGGCAGGGAAGAAATCATCAATGACATTGAGAACCGTATCGCTGAATTGTTCAGTGAAAAGCTGAAAGCCGGGCAGTCTACTTTTATCAGCCAGGAGCATGTTGCTGCCATCATCGCCAGCATCGGAAGGCCAGAACAATTTGATGAAGTTGCCTTTGGGGAAGAGTATGCCTCAACTTCAACTGCTTCCTCAACATCCCAACTTTCGGATAGCAAGTCCAACTCCTCCCCCCGCGGTTCTTTGTACAGGAACAGCAACGAAAAAATCCTGGGTGGTGTATGCAGCGGATTGGGTGCTTACCTCAGGATTGACACAACCATTGTGCGCGTCTTGTTTGCCATGCTGGCCGTAGGTTCATTCGGATTTGGATTGGTATTTTATATTGTATTGTGGGCGATTCTTCCTGAGCGGTACATGAACCATACTGCCGTTACAAGAAAATTATACCGTGATGCAGAGCAGAAGGTTTTTGGTGGTGTGGCCAGCGGTATTGCACAATACTTTGATATCGCTGTCTGGATTCCACGCTTGATTTTTGCATTGCCTTTTATCCTGGGCGCTTTTGAAAGCATGTTTCATTGGGTTCATTTCAGGGGTGTCTTTACCCTTCCTTTTGGCACCTGGCTCCTGATCTACCTGATTCTTTGGATCGTTGTTCCCAAGGCCGTTACAGCATCCGAAAAATTGGAAATGAAAGGTGAAAAAGTTGATCTTGAGTCGATCAAGAACAAGGTGCAGGATGAAATGCAGGGCGTGAAGAGAAACTTTACAGACAATGCCAGCAAATGGAAACAGGGCATCTCTGACAAGGCCTCTGAATTCGGACAGGAGGCAAGGGAAACGGCCAGTAGGTTTGCAGGCGAAGCAGGTCCGGCGGTCAAGCGTTCCGGTAACAGTTTTGGCAGGTTCATCGTTGGCCTTTTCAAATTCATCCTGTTTTCTTTTCTTGGTCTGATTGCCATTGCCATGATTGCAGGATTGATCGGACTTTTTGCCGGCGCCAACATGCTGATGCCGCTCAAGGATTTTGCCGTCAACAGTTCCCAGATCCAGGCCTATGCCTGGGGAACCCTCATTCTTTTCATTGCAGTTCCTGTTGTTGCCCTTGTGCAGTGGCTGGTCCGCAGGATTGCAGGATCCAAAACAAAAAGCCCATACATCGCCCTTACATTTGGCATCTTATGGGCCCTGGGTTGGGTTTCGGCCGTGATGCTGGTGGCAACGGTTTCCAAAGAATTCAAACGTGCCGGACAAGTCAAGACTGAAATTGGCATCGCCCAGCCAAGTGTAGGAAAACTGAAGGTCGAATTCAAAGATGCAGAAGGGAATTACTATCCATTGGACATGAATTGGGGTGACAATGATGATGAGGAAAGGACATCGTCCGATCTGATGCTGTCTGCGAATGAAGACAGCCTGTTGGTCAAGAACATCCGCATCAAACTGGAGAAAAGCCGAGACGATAGTTTTCATGTAACCCTCATCAAACGTGCTAGATCTTCTTCTCCCAGAAATGCTGAAACCATTGCTGAGCAAATTGCCTATTCAATTGACCAGGCTGACAGTGTATTAACCCTTCCCATCGCGTTTCCTATCACCACTGGAACCAAGTTCAGGAACCAGCAGGTGATTGTACAAATTGAAGTGCCGGTTGGAAAAGAAATCTATATAGACGGAAAGGCCAATAATCTCAACTGGTACTCTGTGAGAGGCGGCGCAAATGGTTTGTCCATCAATGTGGATGATGAGGATGAAACCTTCTGGAGAAGCGGGATTTGGTACATCATGAAGGAAAGTGGGATTGAAAAGAAATTCAAGGATGAAGAAGAAACGGATAAGGGTGAGTTGATGGACAAGATCCAGAAAATGAAAGAAGAGATTGAAAAAGAAAACAAGAAGATTGAGGAAATGGAAATGAACATCAAGAGTGGCGATACCACCATCAATGTCAAGATCAATACCACGGCCATGGCAGAAGGAGAGGAAGACCCCACTACAGGAGCTTCTTCCAATCCCAGAAGATTGTTCTTCGGCGCGATGAATTTGTTGAAGATGGGGAGATAAACAAAATTCCCGATTAAAAAACAGCAAAATCAAGAGTAAAACACCAAGTTTGCCCAGAGGGTTGTTACTAGATTTATGAATCTTTTTAATGGTCGAAATATTTCGATTTTAAATGGAAAAAATTCGTAAATTCATGATAGATACAATGATCATGCCTGTTGCAAGGGATACCAAAAAAATCAATCAAGCGCAGAAAAGACTGCAGGCCCTTGGCTTGAACAATCCAAACCAATTGCTCGAGCGTGCCCGAAAGGGAGCCGACAGTACCGTATTTTATGACCTTGCCCTGGTGGGCAATTTGACTGAAAATTTGCTTGCCAGCATCATCAACATATCGGCCAGAACCATCCTCAATTATGCACAGCAAGGCAAAAAACTGGAACCTGCACAAAGCGAACATTTGCTCAAGCTTGTGCTGTTGTTTGAACTTGGGATAACAGCGTTTGGTACAGCGGATGAATTCAATATCTGGCTGAACAAGAAATTCTGGAATGCAAAAGATGCGCCCATGGATTGGCTGATCACTCCTGGTGGGGTTGATATGGTCAAGGCTCAGATCGAACAACTGATGGAGGGATATCCTGTTTAACCTGAGGCGCATGATTGTTTTTCGCATCGTTCACAAGGCATTCAGCCAATCGCTTGTTGGATCTGGCCACCCCGGTAGGTGGAACAAGTCCGGACAAAAAGTGATTTATGCAGCTGAGTCAATCGCCCTGGCTTTTTTGGAGTCCATGATAAGACGGCAGGGAGTTGGTTTCAATGAAGACTTCAATATCATGTTCCTTGACATCCCCCAGGAATTGACAATTACTACCATCGAACCTGCCTCGCTCAGTCCCGGATGGGATGATATCAGAAATCATTCTGTTTCCCAGGAACGTTCATCATCCTGGTATGCTTCATTAGAAACCCCGGTACTGAAAGTTCCTTCCGTTGTGTTGCCCCATTCCTTCAACTTCGTCATCAATACAGAGCACAAGGATTTCAAAAAAATCAAGATCATTGACCTAACGCCTTTGGTGCCAGACCCAAGAATTGAAACTATTTTATCCTCCAGGCATTAAATCTTCCTGCCATCCCCAGGGCGGATGAAAATATTCATCCCAGGGCTAGAACAAGTCAGGGCTCTTGTGGCTCGTCCTTTTATAACATATCTTTGCCCCCATGAAATCGACCCCCTTCACCCATCTCCATCAGGCACTTGGTGCCAAGATGGCCGAGTTCGCCGGATACAACATGCCCATTTCCTATACCGGGATCAACGACGAGCACCATGCCGTTCGCAACAATGTTGGTGTTTTTGATGTAAGCCACATGGGTGAATTCATTTTGAAGGGTGAAAATGCTTTGGCCCTGATCCAGCAGATCAGTTCCAATGATGCCTCCAAGTTAACCAATGGTCAGGCCCAGTACAGCTGCATCCTGAACCAGAACGGCGGTATTGTAGACGATATGCTGGTATACTGTGTAGAACAGAACAAGGTCTACATGCTGGTGGTGAATGCGTCCAACATCAAAAAAGACTGGGATTGGATCCAGGAATTCAACCAGGGAAAAGTTGAAATGCACAACATTTCAGACAAGACCTGTCTGTTGGCCATTCAAGGGCCCAATGCAACAAAGGTGTTGCAACCCCTCACCGAGATGGACATCCTCAACATGAAATACTATACGTTCTCAAAAGGCCTTTTTGCCGGCGTTGAGAATGTACTGGTGAGTGCAACGGGTTATACCGGCGCGGGTGGTGTTGAAATTTATTTTGAAGACGAGGGAGACAATGCCGTGAAAATATGGAATGCAATTTTTGAAGCTGGCGCTGCAGCAGGCATCAAGCCTGTAGGCCTGGGTGCCCGCGATACCCTGCGCTTGGAAAAAGGATATTGCCTTTACGGAAACGATATTGATGACTATTCTACACCACTGGAAGCGGGGCTGGGATGGATCACGAAATTTACAAAAGAGTTCACCGCTTCAACCTTCCTGAAAAAGCAAAAAGAGACCGGCGTTGAAAAAAAGCTGGTTGGCTTTGAGATGGTAGACCGCGGCATTCCCCGCCATGATTACATGATCAGGGATGAAGAGGGAAACCTCATTGGTCGTGTAACTTCTGGTACCCAGTCTCCAACCCTCAACAAGGGCATTGGCATGGGCTATGTGCTGTCTGAATTTGCTGCAGTTGGTTCTGAAATTTTTATTGATATCCGCGACAAGCAGATCAAGGCGGTTGTGGTTCAGCTTCCATTTGTAAAATAGCATTGATGGGCGCGCAACAGAGAAAACTTTTCACTTCCCTATCTCCTGCACTCCTCAACTTGTATGATATCAGCAACAGTGTTGTGGTGATCATTGATGTGTTGAGGGCAACTTCCACCATTGCAACTGCATTGTACAACGGTGCTGAGGCAGTAATGCCTGTGGCCACTGTTCCACGTTGCATCGAGCTCGGCGCAGAACTCAACGGCATTACAGCCGGTGAACGCGATGGCAGGGTTGCAGCCGGATTGAGCTATGGCAATTCGCCTTTTGAATACCCCAGGGAATTCATTGAAAATAAATTATTGGTTTTAACCACCACCAACGGAACCAAGCTATTGCACATGGCCCTTGACAGCGGTGCACCAGAAATCATCACCGGATCCTTTCCCAATCTTTCAGCAGTTTGTGATCATTTGATTGCTTCAGACAGGGATGTTTTTCTAGGCTGTTCCGCCTGGAAAGACAGGGTCAACATGGAGGACACCATGTTTGCTGGCGCTGTGATCAACCGAATCAAGGATCATTTTGAGATGCATTGCGATTCTTCCAAGATGGCTGAAAGCCTGTTCCTTGAAGCCGGCGAAGACAGGTTTGGTTTCATGGAGCGTCGTGGCGCCACCCACTATCATCGCCTGATGAACTATGGTCTTGAAAAAGACATCCGCTACTGCCTAACAGCTGATGGTGCCAATGTACTTCCAATTTTCAGGGGAGACAGGTTGGTGGTCAGTGCAGAATAATTTAAGGCGAAACCAACATACTAAGATAGGGTTTTTTAAGGACATTTTCTTGGAACAACTGGTTCATTAATATATACGCACCCTATCCCCTTATTAGGGTTCTTTTGCATTAAATTCGCCAATTAACCCAACATCATCCATGTCATTATCGCATTTACTGAAATTCATTTACAACAACGGAACGGATGAAGTCATCCGTCGTGGAAAAAAAATCCATGCGATAGGATATGTTGAATTCATCGAGTACGACGATCTGCTGGGAGCCGTAAGCTTTAGGGTCAAGGATGATAACTACAGCACTTTTTACAAGGTGCATGTGCAGAAGTACAAGGATCCGCGTGCCATGGCACTGCGTTGCTCTTGTCCGTACAACCTGGGTGATATCTGCAGGCACGAAGCGGCTGCCTTGTTGCAGTTGCAGGATTTGGTAGACAAGAACATGATTGGTGACAATGCCATCAAGTTTGATCAGCGGCATACTGTCATCAAAATGAAGCAGATTGAGCTCCGCACCATTCGAATGCTCGCCACGCAGGAGGTTTGCGAAAAAGCAGAAGTGGTGCTCAGGACAACAAAAGCCAATATCCTCAGTGCAAAAGATGAAAGGGTGGAAGCTAAGCTGGAACTCAATGGTGAGGTTTTTCCGATGGTCATCCAAAGAAATGAGGAGCGCAATTTTGATACCTCCTGTAAGTGTACAGAGGAAACACATCCGCTCTGCGTGCACAAAACAGTTCTATTTCTTCAACTACTGAATGCATACGGAAGTTTGTATTTTGATACCATCCGCAACTGGGACAAGGAAAAGAACAAACTGCTGGGCATCTATGGCTACAGCATGAACGAGCCCGACTGGCAGACAAAATTTGAATTTACCTATAAAGACGGCAAGCCTTTTCTGAGGGTATTGGACCCAACTGTAAAAAGGGTTACAACACCAATTGTTGAAGAGAAGCCCATCGTTCAGCGAAAAGAAGAAGTTGCAGAGGTGGCCGATACCATCAGCGAACCTGTGGTTTCTTCTCAAAGGCTTGGCGTGGTTTTTATTGAAACGCCCGGAAAATATCCCGGCTTCAATGTTGAGTTGGTCAGTGGAGAGTTTGATCAGGAAAACATGGAATTTCTCGGCAAGGTTGAACACATTGACCTTTCCAAATATGTGCCTACCACAGAGTTGGTCACAGAAGATATTTCCCTGATGAATGCCGTCAGAAAATTGCAACGTTCTGAAATTGACAAATACGTCAGCAGGAATTCGCCTTTCTCCGGCATTTGGGAAAACATCATTTATTCGGAAGAAGAAGGATTGCCCGCAGAAACGACCTTGCTGATAGACGAATATCTGCATCCCAAAATCGTCAAGATGTTTGCAGAACATGCAGAACGCACCCTGTTCCTGAAACTCTTGCCAGGCAAGCCTTTTACCACCGCTAACCTGGTAAAGGCGGGGATTGGAAGCGGAAGGATGAAGCCCGGATTGCAGGTTGCCCTTGAAAAAAAGCAGGCAACCATTACACCCGTGACATTGATTGAAGAGTGGGACATTGAGTTGACGGCCAATGAGTGGTCTTCTTCTTTGGTTGCCCTTTTCAATGACAAGTTGTATTGCTGGAATTCACTCGAAGACCTTGAAGCCATCACGGCCTTCATCCCGGAAAGAAACAGAAAAATCAGCCTTTCAAAATGGCCTGAATTTTTGGAACACGAAGTCTTGCCTTTTGCAAGAAAATACAAAGTTGATTTTGACAAGTCTTTGATGACAGAGCTGTTCAACGGAGAACCTGAAATCAAATTGCAACTCCAGGAAAAAAATGAATACCTGGTGTTTACGCCTGTATTCCTTTACCAAGGATACGAAGTAAAATACACAGACAAGGAAACGATCTTTCTACCCGAAAATGGAAAGATCAAAATGATCAAAAGGGACCTGGAGAAGGAGAGGGAGTTTGTCAAAAAACTGGGCTCGCTTCATTCCAACTTTATCAATACGGAAAACAGTTTCAACCTGGTGCTGAAAGGAACCGAAGTATTGAGAAACAACTGGTTCTTCTTGTTTGTAGATGCAATGAAAGAGTTCCAGGTGCCGGTCATTGGCTTTGAAGTTTTGAAGAACTACAGGTTCAACACCGCAAAACCACAGACCAGGATCCAGATCAGCAATGGCGTTGATTGGTTTGATGCAAAAGTGGAGATCATTTTTGGTGACCAGAAAGTGTCTATCGAAGAGATCAAGCGTGCTTTGAACAACAAGCAACAGATTGTTCAATTGAATGATGGAAGCTTGGGTATTCTCCCCGATGAGTGGCTGAAAAAATATTCTTTGCTGTTCAGGGTTGGAGAAGGAAAAACAGACCAGTTAAGGCTTTCAAAGTATCACCTCAGTGTCATTGATGAACTCTACAACAACATCGATGAGACAGAGGTCATGATCAAGTTGGAAGAAAAATACGAGCGGCTCAGGTCTTTCAACAGGATCAATGAGGTTGATCCGCCAAAACAACTGGCAGAGATCCTCAGGCCTTATCAGGTTGCCGGTTACCATTGGCTGAACTATCTCACAGAAGTGGGTTGGGGTGGTATCTTGGCCGATGACATGGGTCTTGGTAAAACCATCCAGGCCCTCTCTTCATTGCAGTTGTACCGCGACAAACATGAGAGCATGACCGCCATTGTTGTTTGTCCTACCACCCTGATGTTCAACTGGGAAAATGAAATCAAGAAATTCACTCCCAAGCTGACTTATCGCATTCACCATGGTGGCGAAAGAATCCGCGACAAGAAAATATTTGATGACCATGATGTGATCATCACCACTTACGGAACCCTCCGCAGTGACATCAAGTTCATGTTGGAGACGAATTTTGATTATATTGTCTTGGATGAATCACAGGCCATCAAGAATCCGCAGAGCAAGGTCACCAAAGCAGCCTGTCTGCTCAACGCCAAGAACAGGCTTTGCATGAGTGGTACGCCTTTGCAGAACAATACATTCGATATCTATGCACAGATGAACTTCCTGAATCCAGGGATGCTTGGCAGTGTTGAATATTTCAGGAATGAGTTTGCTACACCCATTGATAAATTTGGCGAAAGGGAACACAAGGAGCACTTGAAGAAACTGCTGTTTCCTTTTATCCTCAGGCGCACCAAAGAACAGGTGGCCAAAGACCTTCCTGAAAAAACAGAGACCATCCTGTTCTGTGAAATGGAAGAGGAGCAACGCAATATTTATGATGCCTACAGGAATGATTACCGCGACAAAATCCTGGGTGTCATCAAGGAGCAGGGCATCCAAAAATCCCAGCTCACCATCCTGCAGGGCCTGATGAAATTGCGCCAGATCTGTGATTCACCGGCGATCATGAACGAGAGTGAGCAGATGCCGAATGTATCTGTGAAACTGGATGAACTGTCAAGGGAAATCACTGAAAACATTGGCAACCACAAGGCCTTGGTCTTCTCCCAGTTCCTTGGCATGCTGGGACTGATCCGCGAAAAACTGACAGAGCTGGGTGTGAAATTCGAATATTTTGATGGAAGTACTTCTGCGGTTGACAGGGAAAAAGCCATCCAGAGTTTCCAGAAAAACGATGAAGTGCGCGTGTTCCTGATCTCACTGAAAGCGGGTGGTGTGGGTCTTAACCTTACGGCAGCAGACTATGTATACATTGTTGACCCCTGGTGGAATCCTGCTGTTGAACAACAGGCCATTGACCGGACGCACCGTATTGGGCAGACCAAAAACATTTTTGCCTACCGCATGATTTGCAAGGATACCATTGAAGACAAGATCCTGCAGCTTCAAGACAAGAAAAGGGCATTGGCCAAAGACCTTGTTTCTGATGACGATGGATTTGTGAAGACGCTGACGAGAGAGGATGTCGAGTATTTGTTCAGCTAGAACAACTTGCAATCATCACTCAATACTTTACAAACTGGAGATTGTTTTTACACTGAGGTACAAGGTGGCCAGCACAACAGCAACACCAAATAACGTTAAGAATAGGGGATGTGTATACTCCCCTATTATTTTTTTGTTGGATGCCGCAAGCAGTATCAACCCTAACGAAATCGGCAGGATGAAGCCATTCAAAGCCCCGACAATCACCAATGTTTTTACCGGTTTGCCGATCGTGATAAAAACAAAGAGTGCAATCAATACAAACCCAACCAGCATGGGCTTTTCGTTTTTTTCAAAGGCCGGATGAAAGGAGCGGAAAAATGAAATGGAGGTATAGGCCGATCCGACCACTGAAGTGATGGCGGCACTCCACATCACGATACCAAAAATCATGTAGCCCAGTTTTCCGGCAGCGAGTTGAAAAACAGATGCCGCAGGATTGCTGCTGTCAAGCGAAAGTCCTTTCGAGACCACCCCCAGGGCTGCCAGGAACAAGAGTACGCGCATGATGGAGGCAATGAGGATGGCTGAAACGGCGGAGTTGCTGACCTCTTTTGTGTGCTCGGGCCCGGTAAGACCTGCATCGATCAGTCGGTGTGCTCCAGCAAAACTGATGTATCCGCCAACTGTTCCCCCAACCAAGGTAATGATGGCCATGAAGTCAATCTTGTCTGGTAGAAATGTTTTCTGAATGGCTTCTCCCAATGGCGGTGAAGCAACAAAGACCACATAGAGGGTCAGTACAATCATTACAATGCCCAAGACTTTTGCGAAGACGTCCATCCACTTGAGGGATTGCTTGTTGACAAAAATCAGCATAGCGATTGCCGCACTGATGACCGCCCCTGTATTGGTGTCCCATCCGGTCAATACATTCAGCCCGAGGCCTGCACCTGCAAGGTTTCCGGTGTTGAAGGCCAGTCCTCCCACCACAATCAGGAGGGTCAGAAAATAACCAGCCCCGGGGATGACCTTGTTCGCCAATTCCTGAGCCCTCATGCCTGATGCACCCAGGATTTTCCAGATGTTCATTTGAGCGCCAATGTCAAGGATGATTGAAATCAGGATCACAAATCCAAAGCTTGCCAGCAGGGTATTGGTGAACACAGCCGTCTGTGTCAGGAAGCCAGGGCCAATCGCCGAAGTGGCCATCAGAAAGGCTGCTGCGATGACGGGAGAGTTGCTGAGCCAGGATTTTTTCTTCATTTTATCGCGCTTATGGTAATATTATTTTGGTGCAAGGCCTTGTTGATCATCTGGGCAAATTCCACTGCGTGTTCACCATCACCATGAATGCAAACCGTATCTGCCTGGATGGAAATTTTGCGTCCGGAGGTTGATATGGTGGTTTCGTCCAGAATGATCTGCAAGACCTGTTCGATACTTTGCTCTGCTTTCTCAATCATGGCATTCGGTTCGCTTCGTGGCGTCAACAGCCCTTGATCTGTATAGGTCCTGTCTGAAAATACTTCCCTGTAAAACGGTAGTCCGTGTTGGGATGCCGATGTTTCGGAAGCGCTGTTGGGCAAAACATATAGGATCAGGGAAGCATCAATGTCTTTGATGGCCCTTGAAATGGCATCGGCAACCATGCTATTCTTTGCCGCCATATTGTAGAGCGCGCCATGGGGTTTTACGTGGTGCAGTTTTGTGCCTTCTTCTGCTGCAGCTTTTCGCATGATCTTGACCTGATCGAATACAATCTGGTAAATTTCATCGTTTGACAACTGCATCTCCCTTCTGCCAAATCCTTCCCTATCCTCAAAGGATGGATGAGCACCGATGGCAATACCATGTTGCAAGGCCAGTCGGATGGTCTCACGCATCAATTCTCCCCCACCGGCATGGTATCCACAAGCAATGTTTGCTGAACTGATCAGTGGCATGATCAGCGCATCTGTTGTAAAGCCCTCGCCCATGTCGCAGTTCAGGTCGATCTTCCTAAGCATGTTTCAAATGTAGTTCAAATAACAATTCCCATTTTTTGCTTAAATTCATCCAATGAAAAATAGAAGAACCTTTATTCGGTCAACTGCAGTTGCTTCAGCCGGATTGCTTGCCAGCAAATCATTTGCTTTTTCCATTTTTGACAGGAACAGGCAACCAGAGGAATTGATCGTAGGCCACAATGGCTTTACCTATAAAGTAGATCATGGTTGGGCCAAGATCAGCGCCAGCACCCACCCCGTCATCAACTGTCATGAGATGGTGCAGGACAGCAAGGGCAGGCTGATCATGGTTGGCGATGACACCCACAACAATATCCTCATTTTTGACAAATCCGGGCAGTTGCTGGACTCTTGGGGAACCATATTTCCTGCAGGGCATGGACTTACCATCAGCAAGGAAAATGATGAGGATTTTCTCCTGATTGTTGACAATGGTTTTTACAAGGATCTTTCTGGAAAATCAAAAGCGCAGCCAGGAAATGTAGTGAAGACGGACGTAAAGGGAAGAATCATTTTTTCATTGGCACAGCCTCATACCATTGGGGCATACAAGGATGAGGATGCTTACCGTCCAACAGAAACTGCGGTAGCGCCCAATGGAGACATCTATGTGGCGGATGGATACGGCTCTGATTATATCCTACAGTTTGACAGCAAGGGCAGGTTCATCAGGAAATTTGGCGGACGCAAAAACGAGAACAAGGAGCATAACTTATACTGTGCGCATGGTGTGGTGGTAGACAACAGGGATGCTAGCAACCCGGTTTTGATCTGCACTTCAAGGGAAGAATGCTGCTTCAAGGTTTTTACACTTGATGGAAAATTCATCAAACGCATTGATACTCCTGGCATGTATGTATGCAGGCCTGTCATTCACGGACAACATCTTTATGCCGGCGTTTGCTGGTCCAAGGATGCAGAGGGTAAAAAACAAAATGCAACCGGATTCCTCACAATACTCGATACCAACTACAAGGTATTGGCCAGCCCAGGCGGAACGGCCCCTGTCTATAAAAACGGTGTGCTGCAACAAACCTTCCAGCACGAATCAAAAGTATTCAAGCATGGTCATGACGTTTGCATTGATGAAGACCAAAGCATTTATGTTTGCCAGTGGAATGCGAACAAGACGACGCCGGTGAAGTTGACGAGGGTTTAGGAAAGGTTGAGGGAAGTTGAGAGAAGTTGAAGGGGTTGAAGTGGTTGAGGAAAATTCTTAAACTGCTTCAACAGGCCGAAGGCCACTTAAACCGCTTCAACATACCAAAGGTTTAGGGGGGTTGAAAAAAAATCATAAAATACAAGTAGCAAAATGGATTCTAATAAAGTTGACATGTTCATCCTGAGCAATGGCAAGTTTTTTGAAAGCAACCAATTGATGTACATCCGGGAGCAGTTACTTGCCATGGATGACTCAAAATGGTCCATGATCCAGACCATCCAGTTCAAGGATCCGACCACCAGCATCATCGTTTCAATACTTGCAGGAGGGCTGGGCATTGACCGGTTTTTGATTGGTGATACAGGACTTGGCCTTGGAAAATTATTTACCTGTGGCGGATTGGGCATTTGGGCAATTGTAGATTTCTTCCTGATCATGGGAGCAACCAGAGAGAGGAATTTTACCAAATTTCAGCAGTTTTTGTATTGATGGGAATCAGCAGAAGAAACCTCTATATCCTGATCATGCTGTTTTGTCTATCAGGCTATACCTGGCTTGTCATGCACCTTGATAGCAGGTGGGCGAATGTTGTGGGTCCTGTTTGTGTGTTCAAAAAAGCAACTGGAATTCCCTGCCCCTCTTGTGGTGCAACGCGTTCAATGATTGCCTTGATCAATGGTGATTTTTTAAAAGCTGTTTTATGGAATCCGATAGGATTGGTTTTGTTGGGAGGACTGGTCATTTTTCCTTTTTGGCTCTTGCATGATCTTGCATTGAAAAAGAATAGTTTCCATGTTTTCTACGCATCAGCTGAGAAAACCATTAGACAAAGACAGGTTGCCTGGCCGTTGATTGTCCTAATCTTGCTGAATTGGTGTTGGAATATTTACAAGGGTGTATAACATGTCTTCAACATTCACATATCATCCAACAGAATCAGAAGCTGAAAAAGCTTCCAACAGTTACCTCATGTCGCTGATTGCCATCATGGTTGGTTTTCCATTGCCCATCATCAACCTCATGGCCACATTGTTTTTTTATATTGCCAACAGGAAGTCGACCTATTTTGTACGCTGGCATTGCATACAGGCCCTGCTTTCGCAATTGAGCCTTTTTGTCATCAATACCATCGGTTTCTGGTGGACGGTATCTGTATTGGTCAGGGAAGATGAACACATATCAAACCCTTATCTGGCCTATGTGATAACGGTTTTCGTTTTCAATGTTTTTGAGATGGCCATTACCATTGCTGCTGCCATCAAAACAAGAAAAGGACATCATGTTTCCTGGTGGTTTTATGGCTCACTGACCCAAATGATTTGCAAACCCTGATATGAAAAAAACAATTCTACAGGCATTCATCCTCTTGTCTCTGGCTGCGGGCATTTACCTGCTGATCAGCCGCGTAAACTGGATGAAGCTTTTTCGCATTGAAAAAATGACAGATGCCCTCGAACAGAAACTGGGCGATATGGTATGGGCTGGTATGGAAGAGCAGTCTATCGATGAGGGGAAAGAATACAACCGTGTTGATAGTCTGGTCACCGCCCTTTGCAAGAGCAATGGTTTCAAACGCGAGAAGATCAAACTTCATATCATGGGCGACAGTGAGGTCAATGCTTTTGCATTGCCCGACCGCCACATGGTGGTACATACAGGATTGATCAATGCTGTTCACAACAACGATGAACTCAGCGGAGTATTGGCGCATGAAATTGCCCACATGGAATTATCGCATGTCATGAAAAAACTGCTCAAGCAAATGGGGTATACCCTTTTGATCAGCATCACAACTGGAGAGGCAGGTGGCGGTGCCATCAAAGAATTGTTGGGCATGTTGTCATCTACCGCCTACGACCGCAAACTTGAAAAAGATGCAGACATCAAGGCCATTGAATACTTGAAGAAGACGGGCATCAGCCCCAATGGTTTTGCTGATTTTCTGTATCGCCTTAGCGAAAAAGATGGTTCGCTGGGCAGCCTTTCATGGATCAGCACCCATCCTGATTCAAAGGAGCGGGCGAAATACATCCGTGAAGCAGGGGAATGAGGTTGAGAGAGGTTGAAGCGGTTTAAGTGGCCTTCGGCCTGTTTAAGCGGTTTAATAATTTTCTTCAACCTCTCTAAACTTCCCCTGCCTTCGGCAGGCAAGCTCAACCTCTCTCAACCTCACTAAACTTCCACCCTATTCCCCAATGCCATCCACTCATTCATGCTGGCGGAGTAGTTGAGTACATTGGTATACCCTGCTCTGGCGAGCAATGAATATCCGATGGTGGCGCGGTCACCGCTTTGGCAGTGAATCACTACTTTTTTATCCTTGCTGACTTTCTCCAGGTTGCCCATCAGGGTACCTATAAAGACGTGGTCTGCACCTTTAACATGTCCGCTCTTGAACTCAGTGGAATTGCGCAGGTCTACCACCTGAACATTGGGCTCTTCCATGATGGATTTGAATGATTCGACATCAATCACAGGAACCGTGTCAAGCTGTCCTCCCTGATCTGTATAGGCTTCGGTTGATGGAACATAGCCCATGATGTTATCAAGACCAATGCGCATCAGTTTGCGGGCGAGGTCGTCTAATTGGCTTTCATCGGCCAGCAACATGAATTGTTCTTCATAATCAAGGATCCATCCTGCCCAAGTGGCAAACGCATTGTTGCCCTGGATATTGATGCTGCCGGGTATAAATCCTTTTGCGAATTCAGCCTTGTTGCGCGCATCAATCAGTTTGACGCCTTTGCCCATGGCTTCCATCATCTCATGGTTGCTGAGTTGTTTCAATTTTGGTACTGAAGTAAGCAACGGACGATCAACCTTGTTCAGCTTCTTCATCATGGCAAAATACTTCGGCGGTTCAGGCTGGTCCTCCAAGAGGAACTTGGTGAATCCGTTCTCGTCATTTCCAAAACGGAAGGCCCAGTTGCGCAGTTTTTCATATCCTACTGTTGTGCTGGGAACAGCGCCCAGTGACTTTCCGCAGGCAGAACCAGCACCATGGCCAGGCCATACCTGGATATAATCCGGAAGTTTAGCAAAGCGGTCAATCGATTTGAACATCTGGTGTGCTCCCGCATCTGAAGTACCAGTGATGCCAGCTGCTTTTTCGAGCAGGTCAGGTCGTCCGATGTCTCCAACAAAAACAAAGTCTCCGGTAAAGAACATGACGGGCTCTGCACTAGCCGGTGTATCCGTCAACAAAAAGCTGATGCTTTCTGGTGTATGTCCTGGCGTATGCAGGGTTTCCATTTTTAGGTTGCCTACCATAAAGGTTGTGCCGTCTTTCAATCCTACATGGTCGAATTCATATTCCCAGCCAGGACCACCCTCGTCTGATAGATAGAGTTTGGCACCCGTGAGGGCAGCAAGCTCGCGTGCACCGGAAAGGAAGTCTGCATGAATATGCGTTTCAATCACATGGGTGATGGTCATGTTGTTTTGTTTCGCGATTTCAAGGTAGGTATCCACATCGCGTTTTGGATCGATGACAGCGGCAACACCTGCTTTTTGACATCCGATGAAATAACTGGCTTGGGCAAGCGTTTTGTCGTAAACGTGTTGAAAAAACATGGATTGATTTTTTATTTTAAATGATGTTCTGTTAGCCTTATATGGTTAAGCGCTTATGTTAATCTTACTTGAAAAAAAGCTCTTTTAAAATTATGTAAATGCCCATTACCAAAACGAACCAGCCAAATCCTTTTTTAAGGCGATCGGCTGATACTTTTTTGCTCATGGCATTGCCGATAAAAATGCCTACAATGGCCAATACGGTTACTGACAACAGTAGATTCCAGTCCATGGTATGTTTTCCCAGGTCACCGGTGAAACCAATGAGTGATTTGGCTGCAATAATCATCAGCGATGTTCCGATGGCCTGTTTCATGGGAAGTTTACTAAACAACACCAGTGCCGGGATGATCA
>Ga0222712_10002520_pt1 | contig 20875 bp, 27 predicted proteins | sample C33_657DmetaG_FD_165043 | JGI IMG/M metagenome (GOLD analysis project Ga0222712, IMG submission 165043) | Estuarine water microbial communities from San Francisco Bay, California, United States - C33_657D | ecosystem: Environmental > Aquatic > Marine > Unclassified | place: USA: California... | reverse complement strand
TTACTGGAAAGCCCCCATAAGCGGCTATCTCACTAATCTCGTCATAGGTAAGCATTTGAACAACTGTCGGATAAAAATCCAAACCCCAATCCCTACAGGCTTGAAGAATCCTTGGTATATGCTCCTTAAGTTCTTTGGAAAGACCGACACCGGGAACGGTATTGTCGCCAATCAGAACGCTTGAACCATGAAAAAATTTGCTGGACATATCGAGTCCTCTCAATCACGAGAAATTTTGTTAGGATTGCCTAGTAGAACTTGGATAGCATCAATTATTTGTTCGTTTCGGTTTTGTTCTGACAAACTAGGCATATTCCATGCGCCTCCGCTGCCACCACCAATAGCAACAGTCCTAACATATTCTTTGTCTAATTTGCCATTCTTGATGGCTTCGTCCACATGACTCTTGACTGAATCGTTATAGGTCGATGCTAATATTTGTGTGATGCCCGTAAAGTTCACAACGCTTGGCTTGAATTCTTCTGCCAATGTATTGATGAATATCTCGTTGTCATCGCCCCAATTCTCACCATCCGTAAAATAGAAAACATAGATGTTCCATTTGTCGGGTGGGTAACGGTTTTCAAACTGCTTGGTGATAAACTTTAAAGCAGAAGAACAAGTTGTGCCACCACCATACCGATACTTATAAAATTTTTCTTCATCTACTTCCATAGCCGTGCTGTCGTGCCAGACATATAGACGATCAACACGATCATAAAAACGACGAATCCAAGTATCGATCCACCATGTCATATCGCTGACAATTTCACATTTGGTTTCATCCATCGAGCCAGAACCATCTCTTGCAAATACGACAAGAGCGTTGCTGGAGGGCAATTTAATTTCGCTAAACTGACGGTATCGCTTATCTTCGTTGATTGGCTGCAAAACCCTGACAGGGTCTTTGCAACCGGGAACGCTACGAAGATTTCCGAGCGTTCCTTCAGCAGCTTGACGCTTCATGGTTTGCATCAAGGTGCGACGATTGTGTCTAAGTGACTCAGGGCCAATCAAGGAAATCTTGTTATATTTGATTTTTACCTGATCGTAAATTTCGTTTGGTTTCTTTTTAAGATTGGGCAGTTGGAGTTCATCCTGCATAAACTTAAGAACATCTTCAAGGTCTAAGTTGATATTGATGCCTTCGGATTCACCCTGTCCAGCGCCATTTCCTTGACCACCTTTGGGGTCTTTGCCGATAACATCACCTTCCTTGCCGGGACCTCTACCGGCACCTTCACCGCTATCGCCATAGACGATATGAGGAATATCAATCTTGGGAATGCTGATTGATATCTTGCCGTTCTTGCCACGGTTTCTGACAATCTGACCACTCTTGATAAACTTTTTGAGAGCTTTGCGAATACGACCAGAAACAACATCACGGAAGTCTTTATGATCTTCCTCAACACGCCTCGGCATTTTTCACCTCTATTTGGTGCTTAAGCATCAAAATATTTATACTCAATCTGGGTCAGAAAGTTCAAAACCCATCTTCATGTCATCTGGGTCTGCGGCAAAATCTTTGATTTTCATACTAAAAATAAAATCAGTCTGCTCGTCAGTCAGCGATGCAAAAAAGTCGCTTAAAGTGCCATCATCAGCCCAAACATCCATAGCAATCTCATCAATTTCTTTAAACAATTGACGATTTTTTGCAGAACTTAACCAAGGGTTTTGCATAATAATTTTCCTCCAAAAATGGAGGGGGACTAATCCCCCTCCAATCGCAGCTTATTACTCGTCCTCAGCCAGATCGCCACGAGAAAATATGCCGCCAACAAAGTCGAGCACATCTGTGGCAGACCTATCGTTATAGCCAAAATCTTTAATCAGTCTGGTTTTGACAGCATCAATCTTCTCTTGAATATCCTTGTCAACAACGGTTGCACCGCTGGAGCTCAAGGCGCTCAATTTAATGGTGTCCTTGACATCTTCAAACAGCTTGGCCTCAAGAGCCTTGCGAAGCTTGGGATTGCTGTCCCAAGTGAAAGACTTTCCTTCATGAGCGAGATGCCCAATGAAGGCTGCGATTTGACGACGAAAATCATCGCATCCCGTGTCGGGAATCTGAATCTTTTCCTCGATCTGTCGCATCAGCCTTTCATCAGGTTTGCGATCTTGACCTGTGATTGGGTCTTTGATCTTACTCTTGTTGATATAAGCCATCACATTGTCAATGTAGTTCAAACACAGACGCTTGATAGCCTCCTTATCTCCTACCAATGCCTTTTGAACCTCCGCTTTGAGAATTTCGGTGAGTTTCTTGATGGACAAATCGATACAAGTAATGTATCTGCCGACCTGCTCCTTGTTGGTAAGCAAGGAGCAGTTGTCAAGACCATCACGAAGCTCGTTGAGCACCATGAACATGTTTACATAGTCATGGTTGTTAGCAAGACAATTGGATATCTTGTCTTGCAGATAACGGACAGAGACACCGCCCGCCATGCCCTCGTCTGGATACTTGTCTTTGAGTTCCTTTACGGAATCCTCAGTCCAACCGGGCAAAAGCTTACCATCATACAATTCGGCCTTTTCGACAAGCGAAATCTTACCATCCTTGTCGTCTTGCAGACGGGTAAGGATGCTCCAGAGAGCAGCGATTTCAAGAGTGTGAGGCGCAATGTGTTGACGCACCTTGCCGGGACCATAATCCTTCTCAAGAATCTTGAGTTCCTCGGACCACCTCAAGGTGTAAGGAACATCAATCTTGGTGGTACGGTCACGGAAAGCTTCCATGTATTGGTTGCTCTTGAGCTTCTGAAATTCTGGATCATTGGTATGCGCCAGAATGGCCTCATCGATGCTGACCTGTGAAAACTTTTTAGGCTTAATACTCTGTTCTTGGCTTGCACCAAGCAGATCGTACAGGAAGGCCGTATCGAGCTTAAGGGCTTCAATAAATTCAATAAGCCCACGGTTACCAACACAAAATTCGCCATCGAAGCTGAACGCTCTGGGATCGCTATCGGAACCAAAGTTGCCGATTTGACGGAAATTGATATCGCCAGTTAACTCCGTGCTATCTTGATTCTTTTCATCCTTGGGCTGGAATGTTGCAATACCGCAACGATCTGCCTCGCTGTACACCTTGCGAATCACTCTGATGTGATTCTCTAGCACCTTTTCAAGATCACCATCGTATTTCTTGAGAAGCGCATTCATGAACTTTTTGCACAGAGGATCAAGTTCATCATTGCACTTCAGGGTGTAAATATCACTCCTTTGATCTTCGGCGGTTTGCTCCTCGTGGATTTTGTTGAGGTCAGCAATAATTTCTTGGCGAAGCTCAACAGGAAGCAGCTTCAGAGGCTGCTCATGCATGGGACAGTTGCATTCGGTGTCAGTATAAATGCCATCTGAACCAGTAGGCAGATTCACCCACTTGAAGCTATACCATGCACCAGCTTCGGTATGGCTGTACTTCTCCATGCTTCGCTTAATAAGTCTGCACAAGGTAGACTTGCTGCTTCCCACAGGACCGTGCAACAGGAGGATTCTTCGTTCGGTCCCATAACCTCCAGCAGCACCCTTGATGAATTTGACCAGAGCATCCTTCATAGGGGTCAAGCCAATGATGGGATGATCTGGGTCATCAAAGAACTTGTAGTTGGTATAGGTCTTCCTGTATTCCTCAACGGTGTTGCAACCCTTCTCCATGATCATGTCATAGATCGTTTGCCAAGAGTTGCGAATGAGTTTTGGATTTTGATAGCAAAGGTCAAGATATTCAGCGAATGTAATTTCGCTATGCAACTCACGAAAACGGTTGCGGTCAAACTTGCCGATGTATTTTTGCAGAACGCTGGCCATAATTCCTCCAAGTTCGGTGCTGCCAGTTATTTTTTACACATAGTTGTCCTATGTCAACAACAATTATAAGTTAGCGCATAAAATAAAAAAAACCCCAACTTCGTAGTTGGGGTCAAAAAAAATAATTTTAACTTTTTTTATTTGACTTCGCCCCACGCACTTTCATTGGCGAGGTCGTTGATGTTGTTATAAGGACTGGGATTTTTACCTGCTTCTTCAGCCGCTTGTCGTTCTGCCAACACCTTCGGAAGATTATGGTGGAACCTGTAATCATGACCGCTACTTTCGCTGTTCCATCGGTCAGTACCTTCAGGATTTGCGAAATTATAATTACACGCAGACATCAACTTGGTTTTTGTCTTGCTGTTGCAATGCGGGCATCGCACATCAGAATATTTCCCGCTGGCATCGTATGAGCACAGTTCTTCATATTCTTTTTTACATTTCTTACATTCAAATTGATAGAACGGCACAAGTCACCTCAAAGCTCTAGGTTTTTAAGTTTTTTGTAAGTATCAACGATCATTTTCATGCGTGTTGGTTGGGAATAGAATGACCACCAGAATGACTTCTCGCAAATTCTTACCGCCGTGCGCATGATCTTGATGTTTACCTCACGATAGGAAAGATCAAGTTCAGCTTCTTGCAGGGCTATTTCTTCTCTGACAAATTCTTCGTATGTATCTGACTCATCTTCATTGAAAAACTTGTCGATATCATCACGAAACTCGTCATTATCATCGTAGTTAAATCTTCTCATTTTATCCCCTTGCCATGTTTTGATACATGAAAGCAGCACTCTCCCATAACTTCCCTATCCTCATCTCATTTACTGACATTGACGACTTCACATAGCCGCCTCCAGTAACGAGTGGTGTGCTTGCCTTATTTATCCAAGCAGAAGTAACAAACTTGCCCCATCCATCAGCGTAATCGGTGAAAACGGAAGGATTTTCCTCCGCACATCGACATTGCAGCAAAGGGTCGTTTTTAGCCCATAAAAACTGGTGGCTTTCAAATACAGAAGTGTTAAATCCCGCCTCGTCAAAATCACGAAGACATACAGTCTGTGGTTCCAATATAAGAGCAGGCGTTTTTGCTTTGCTTTTTTTATTTTCAAGAACAGCTTTCACAACATCAGCGAATGCGCTGTGAAAGAGCAACTGAACATCGCAACGCCGTGGCCAATTAAAAATATCAAAATTCATGTCGCCGCCACGGGCGCAGCCAATCACCACGGTTGCTTCAGGCAAATTCTTACTAATCGAATACCAGCAAAGAAAAGACATCCAGTCATGATGTGGCGCATGACTACAAGATATAATTATGCTCAAATTATCGCCAAGACTTGATACTGCCATGAACTAAGTGAGTATTCACTTGAATTTTGCCACAGGATATGTCTTCGTCACAGCTAAACCAGTATACTTTAGATGTGTGGGTTTAGAAGGCTTTGAAGCTCCCACGGCCATTAGTTTGGTAGGCGATTGTCCCGTGCCCATGCCAAATTTACCAGTAGCTTTCGATTCCATAAACTCAGAAAAAGTTCTCATAAACATATTTACGCTATTCCCAATATTCTTGCCCATCAATCCAATAGTGCAACACAAGCTTGCCGCTAATGGATGGATATTGACGATCTATTTTTATAATGCCTGCATGAATTTTTCTATGACAAGAAACACAGCAACAAACCGTATTTTGATCAGTATATTTACCACCCTCGTTACCTTCAACAATACGATGAAGGTCTAAAAGTTCGTAAACATCACATGGACAAAACTTGCATTTGCCTGCAAGTCTTTTTTTGACTACCTTATCGACAAGTTTTTTATTTCTTTTCATAAGACGAATTTATTTACAATTCTATATAAATTGCAAAATAGGAGTCAACCATGACGCTTTTATTTATTGGTTTAATACTCGGGTTTATTTTTGGAGTTGCGACAATGCTTGTGCTAACGCCCGATCAAGCGTGTGCCAAACCCTGTTGCGCAATTGATCGGTCTTGCCGACCATGCGATTGTGGTTGCGAGTGTTGTGGTGAAAGTTGTAGATGCGCAGAATTTGGAGCGTGTTGCGACAATTGCAAATGCTGCAAGGGTTGTGGCTCTAAAAAAACCTGCTGCAAATGTTTTCAGATTTGCAACCCGCCGTGCGTCTGCTGCCCAGATCACAATTGTTGCGCTGGATGCGAGTGCAAAAAATGCAAATCAAAGTGATTTATACTTTTCAATTTTTTGAGTAGTTGACAAGCTCTCAACCCAATCAAATATAATCACCTCTGCAATATGTCCACCAATAACAGTATCTTTATTGTAATCGCCACCCTTTATGATTACATCAGGAACAACCTTTTCAACGATGTTGAGAGGTGTGTCCTCGTCAAAACCCACCACATAATCAACTGCTTGCATACTTGAAATTATTTTGACACGATCTGCAAAAGGCAAAATGGGCCTACCTTCGCCCTTTAATCTTGAAACACTTGCATCGCTATTAAGGGCAACGACCAACTTATCGCCGCAAGTTTTGGCGAAATTTATGCAGTCAACATGAGCGGCTGTTAGTCCAAAATCAAAACATCCATTGGTAAAGGCAAGTTTGTAATTTTTTCCAGCAAAAAATTTCTGCGGATTATCGATAAATTTAGAACCACAAGGGTCAAAAGAGGCACGAAATTCCTGCGGAGTCAGGGGTTTGTTGTGTTTGTTCTGAACATAAAGACTGCCAGCATGAAACGAAATGTCAGCGGCCTGATCAAAATCAAACCCTCTTGCCAAAGACATGGCATAAAAAGCAGCAAAACAATCTCCAGCGCCAACGACAGATTCTGCTGGAGGCAGTTTTTTCTGAGGTTTGATTTCCACAGGATCACAGTTCTTTTTAAAAACAACAACTCCGTTTGCTGCCATCGTTATGACAACCGCTTGGCAACAAAGTTGATCAAGAAAATATCGGCCTGCGTCGTAAATGTTGGATTTTCCACTTAATCTAGTGGCTTCTTCTTGGTTTGGTTTGAATACTGTGCAACCGCACCATCTACTGATATCGCCGCATTTTGGGTCAATGATAGTGCGTTTGAAATTTTTCAATACTTTGTTGTCAAATTGTGCAAACAACCCCTTGTGATAATCTGACAAAATCAAGGCATCCAAGTTTGTTTTAAGCAATTTATGGATAATATCTTGTGCACGCAACTGGAGAATGTCTTCGCTAAATCCATAATTGCTAGACTCAAAATCTATGCGATTGATAGGAATTCCCTGACTGTATAAGCGTCTTTTTCTGGGTATCTTATTGCCTATCTCAACAAAACAATCAGATTTTAAGCCACTCTGTGTAAAGACCTGCTTGGCCTCATCATCAACAAATGCAAACAAAGTTGAATCGACATTAAAGTGCTTGAACTGAAAAGCTGCGTTAGCTGCACCACCGGGCAAATATTGATAGTTTTCATCCTCGGACTGCACAACAATTATAGGAAATTCTGGTGAAATCTTCTTGATCTCAACATCCATGAATTCATCAACCATAGCATCGCCAACGATGCCAATTTTTGCAGTAGGACCACTTGCATCAGCTTTTAAAAAATCAGAATAGAGTTGCATGGTTTTGCGACCTGCCTTATGATTATCATGACAATCATAAAGGAGTTCGCATGATAAGCAAATCAATCACGATTATTGCTTTTATTCTGGCCAACAGTTCTTTCACGCCAGAAGATCGATTTAACTTGGTTTTGGAAAGCCCAACTTCTGAGCCTTTTCAAGCCACTCAGAACGCTCCCTCTTATTCTCGCTATCAATTTCAGGCGCATTCAGATGCCAAGCATTTGATTCCATAAATTTGACGACCGCATCAACTTCTAAACGGGTCAACTTCACCGCTCCCCGCATGAAGTGATAATCCTCAAAAGCCTGAATTGTGACAGGAACCAAAGGCTTTACAAGGTCATACATAGCTTGTGCAAACACCCTAATTTCATACTGTGCATGAGAATCTAATCTTAAGGCCAAGAAATGCAAAAGATTATGCAAGTCTTGCTTCCAGTAGTATTCGGTGTACAGGTTAAGAGGAAGGATCATCCTTGCCTGTTCCCTAGCTACCCCGGCATTTAGCATTTTGGTGTAGAGATCGTAGGCTTGCTTACATTGTTGCTCGATTGCTTGGGAAAAAGCCTCGGCATCAGCATCGTTTACGGAACCATCTGATCCTTGTTTGTTGGTAGTGGATTGCTTTCTTAAATCTGAAGGATGAGGAAAATAAAACTCATCACGCATGACGGAATATCTTCCTGAAATTTCATTCATCGACATCATTCTGTGCCGACACATTTGTCGGCTGACAAAAATAGGCAGCTTAAGTCTAAACTTGAAGACCACCATTTCACTTGGAGTCGTGTGACTGTGGCGAAGAAGATACCTGACTAAACCATTGTCTTCGTTGACGGATTTGGTGCCGTCACCGTAAGAAACTCTTGCTGCCTGTGCTATTGCGTAATCAGCGGTCTGGCCATCGGGAGCCATCCTTGGCATCACATCGACCAGTTGTACCTGACCAATTCCATCGAGACATTGAATTGTTTTATTCGGGACCAAATCCATCAAGTCTTGCACGATGAAATCCTCACACGGTGGATGACTTCAATATATGATTTGTTTAAATTTTTAGCAAGAGAATTTATTTTTCGTCGTTATGCTTGTGTTTCTTTTTCTTTTTAATTTCCCTGCCGCCCAAAATTATCGGTTCTGGATACATCCTTGTGGTTGGACCACCAAATAGCGGTCGTGCAAAGACAGCAACACTTGCCGTGCTGGTTCCAACTTCCCTTAACTTTAGCCATTCTCTAAAAGTCATATCTTTCCTTACATCGGCATACCACCGGCAGCACCTCCAGCTTGTTGAGCAGCAGGAGTCCAGCCGGTAGTCAAAAACTTTACTAACTCATCACGATTTAGGTGATATCTCTTAGTATCTTGATACTTTGCTTTGTTCAGTTTGTTGCCTTTTATGTAACTTCTCAAACCTTTTTGAGGCTTCAACCTAATATCTGCACCTTCTGGAGTAAGAGTGCCTTTTACAATTTCCCACGGAGAAAGTTTGTAAAGCATCTCTTTATCGTCGCTGCCTAAAGAAAAATGCGAAGAAATCCAAGGTTCATTCTGGTAAATGTTCTTAATTTGCTCCCACTCGATGCCTTGTTCATCACCTAAAGACGCAAAATAATCTTGCTTCCCTGCACTTGCCTTATCGTCCAAAGGATCGGTGTCCTCACGAGCCTTTTCAGGAGTTAGGTCCATTTCTTCAACATATTTTCTAAAGCTTAAATAAGACATACTTTATATATTACTTTTTACGCCTATTTGTAGCATTGACAGTTGCTCCAGCAACTGTTGCGGGAGTAGTATAGGTATCTGGAGTTGCCAATCTGCTTTGTATTTCATCAGCGGCTGAACGACCATACCTAGCAATCATTTCCTCTGGATTCACATTCATTCCCCTTAAGGACGGCATCATGCCAGTAGTTTTTCCGAGGAGTGGATTCCAAGGACCACTTGATGATTGACTTGAAATGCCTGCCATTTGTTTGGCAGTATCACGATATGCGTCTTCCAAAGATTTGGCATGACTTTGAGTAGCTGCAAAATAACCTTCTTTTCCACCAGAGTGAGAGGCTGTCATAGCATCTACCGTGCTGGTGTTCCCGTGAACAAGACCATCCGTAGCTTTTACAGTCGTGCCTCCTACCATCGATGTGGCTCCTCCATCGGGCGAATCGTAGGGAACATCCATATAATTTTGGTCGCCTTGTTGCAGCATTTCCTCCGAGCCAAAGCCACGGGTGGCATATCCTCCATCTTCAGTAGGATCGAGAACGATGTTTTTACGCAACCAAGCAACCTCTTCTGCTGGCACGCCTTGAACAATATCCTTTACCTTTTGAACAACCATGTCTTTCAAATCATGTGTTATTTTTCCAACAGCAGCACCGGCAAGAGCTCCCACACCAACTAAAAACATTGCTCTGGCAACTTCTTTCGGATTTTGAGTCACATAGTTGTAAACATCGGTGAGTCGGCTTTTCATGGTTCCTACAACTTTACCAGCCAATCCTGCGATATTTCCTGCCATTCTTCCAATAAAATGTCCAGTTCCTTTAGCAAATCTATCTAAAAATCCCTCTTTTTCTTCTTCTTCCATAAGCATAAGCCATTCTTTGAAGCTAAAAGATTCAGGCTGCAATTGCGGCTGTCTACCGCCTTTCAAAGCGCCAACAACTTTTTCTCCAGCAGCCCAGCCCGCATCAAAAACTTTGTTTGCAACATAATTAACAGGCTTTTTTACGAAATACATCAAGGCAGCGAACGGTACAGCGGCTGGACCTCCAATTAAACCTGACGCAACCAAGGCTGTTGCCAATTCTGGAGGTATTCCTAATTTTTTGCTATATTTTGCGGCAACTCCAGAAGCTTTCACCAGCAATTTTTGCATATTTATCGTATTGGACCGCCGTCTCATCCCTCGCTGATGTGTAGCCTGATTTCAAGCCCTGAGTGAATTTGTCATACATGCCCTCATTCATCAATTTTGAATAAGCATGATATTGAGCATAAGCAATCATAAAGTCTCCAGTTTCTTAAACACAAAACTATATATTTGATATGAGCAAGAATAATAAGAACAACTTATCACCTGCCTTTAGCAGCTTTCGTGGTCTCATGGATCGTTGGGATTATCATTGCGCATTGCAAGAACAAGAAGACAAGCTCAACGACATTTTGGACAAACACGAATTGATTCTCTTTTTCAATAAAGGCAAAGACCTGTTTGGCGCACCTGAAGAGAGTCGCCTTATTTTTGCAAAACTAAAGACAGATGACGACGACGAACCCATGATGCCAAACTTCAGACATGAGGCTCAATTTCCTGCAATCAATTTGCTGAAGTGTCTGTCTGACGGCGATGAAGAAAGCATTCAGAGCGTTTTTAGTTTAAAAGACCTGCCGACAATAAAGGTGTGCGACAGGGAATCGGCAGTTGATCAGATGATGAAACACGCAACCAAGAAATCTAAGAAAAAATGACTCTACCATTTGAAAAAGACAATGGCTTGCGAAAATACACATGCTTTGTGTGTGGTATGGCACACACCGAGTTTGACTCATACAAGTCTCACATCCTTGAAGCGCACGAAGAAGGTCGTGAATTTGTGTTGTGTCCCTTGCCTAGATGTGGCTGTCCTGTTCGTTGTGTAAGAACTCACATCAAGGCCAAACACCCATATGAAACAAACATTCCCAAGATGGGGCAAATGAAAGCAATTATTTGGAAAGATGTCGGTGCCAAGGGAAAACTTAAGCAGCGAAAACCAAAATTTAGGGAAGGATATCTGATATCTACCAAAAACGGAGGCAAGGAAATGCACTACCGTTCTGGAATGGAATGTGATGTGTATGAATGCCTAGAAGGAATGCCTGAAATCATTGGATATGAGGTCGAACCCTTCTCGGTACAATATACTTTTGAAGGGAATCTCCATGAGTACAACCCAGATTTAAAAGTCTTGTTCAGCGATGGACGAGTAGAAATATGGGAAGTCAAACCTTCCGATCAAACTCATTTACCAAGGAATTCAGCAAAATGGACAGCCTGCGATCAATATTGCCAAGCGAGAGGATTCGGATTTATGGTGTTAACGGAGGTGGGGCTGAACAAGCTCAGAAAACAATTGAAGGATCAACGGCAATAAAAATACTTGACGAACAAATTACATTCTGCAATCAGGAACAACAAATTGGAATCAGATGGCTTGAGGGAGCACACCCTTCTCTGGGTACGATTATTTCAGGAAAAAATGGACTAGAAACCATACAACGGTTCGCCAAATTCATCGTTTAATTTCAAACCAATCCAATCAATTTCATAATGGTAATTCCTTTGTAAAAAAAACAATGGATTGACTGCTATACTCATTTTCTTGGATGTATCGCTATCGTAATAATCTTGAACACAAAACTTTACATTGAAACCTTCGGTGATCAAATCGTCATAAATCTCATGAGCATCAAATGGATTGACTTTAACAATCCTTGAAAATTTATCTAAATTACCATTTCTATTTTTCAGAAAATGAAAAATGTCGCTGATCCTATGTTCTGATGCTTTGTTTTTCCAAGGCATAAAATATCTGTCCCAATAATGTGGACCTGTTTCTTTATATGGAACAACTATATCAAAATCAGATGTAAAATCAAACCACTCTGTTACCGGTTTTTTAAAAATCGTATCTAATCGTAAAATCAAAACAATGCTGTCATCGTTTTTTGGAATTAGTTCCAAACCTTGTGCCACTAGATCAAATTGCTCAAAACCTTTCTGATTAAAATTTTCGATGGGCAATAAAATGGTTTTACTACAAATTTTTTCAAAGACATCTGCAACAGGACTGTCCCAAGTAATAACATAAAATTGAACATCAAAAGTCTGTTTCAACGGCTCATAACAAAAATGTCTAAAATTCTTACCTATATGCATAAAATTGCGTTTATGAAATTTGTGACTAAAAGGTGTGTCGTCTTCAACATAATGCTGGCCACGAAGCAATACATGAACTTTCATGTAAATTTCTCTGTGAAAATTTGAATGTTTTCATGCGTGCCCAAGTCATACATCTCATCAACAGGGACCACTACAAATTTTTTACCATCAGCAATCGCTTCGTTGTAAACTGGACAAATATAAAACTCATTGTTTGTCCTGACATTTTTACTAATCATTTGCTTTGCATATTTGACAAAGTCACAGCCATGAGCCCAATGATAAATGCCTGATGTTGCAAATTTAGAAATTACCTTTTTCTCTGCGACTTCCGCTACAAAAGACTCATCATCTACTTTTGCGTAGCTAAATATTGGGCTTTGAGACTCAGTCACAAATATCACACCATCGCACGCAACATTCGACCAAGGTTTTTTTGGTATTTTATTGTAAACATCAACAACAGCTATGACTAACTCTTCCTCATTGTCAACATATTCTTCGGCTAGTAGAGCAGTACAAGCTGCGCCCTGTGTAAGCCCAGAAGTGCGAATTATGGTAAAATCTTCAACAAAATTTGATAATATTCTTTGGAAGTCAAACTGTTGATCGTGGGACTCTTGAACAACAAAAATGTATTTTCCTTCAAGTCCCCACGATTCATATGCGATTTCTATAAGCGACCGACCATTGACCTGAACTAGAGGTTTCGGGAGGTTGTAGCCTGCTTTGGCCAGCCTAACACCGGCTCCAGCCATAGGCACCAAAATATTCATTCATGATCACGCTTTCAAAAAAGGGATTACTTCAACATCAACTTTGTTGTGAAGGTCTTTAATAGAACCATCATTAACCAAAAAATAATCAAAATATTGCATACCCTCTGGTAATTCAGTTTGATATTTTTCTTGCAAAACACGATATTCTGGAATTGGACCTTCATTTAAATTATTTTTACAAAACTCAACGAGCGGTCTAATTTGAGCTTCACTTGGGTTCGGATCATCATTCAAAAACCCCGGACGATACATGATAAACATTTTGCCGCCCTTTTGCTTTACGGCTTTAGCTTCATTGATATATCTGCTGTCGCTTATAATAAGATTATCACTACTTCTTAAAGCTATTTCGATCCAAATTTCGCTCTTAATTTTACGAAAACCATCGCCAATAAACTGCAATCCTTGTCGCACAGGCATCAACATGCCGGGAGGGGGTTCTGGATTTCGTTTCCACTTCTCGATAAAATCACGGTCAACGCCAAATGCATTGCAATAAGTATTCTTGACTGCATCTGCAAATGCAGACCTAGTCCATGTCTCAGATGGGGATACATTTAGCTTTTGTGCCAAATAATCACAAAACACATCTTTGCCAGTATTCAGTTGGGCGGCAACTGCAACAACTTTCATATTTTTTCCTTCTTTTGTTCAAAAGCAAAGACTCTTTTACCATTATATGAGCAAGTGAGGTAGATCAAAAATGTCGAAAAAAAAAGAAGTCGAAAAAATCTGCAACAATTGCCTGCTTTTCAATCGTGAAAAAAGGGAATGCAAAGTGGCAGTTCTGATTGAGGGTGTTGAGTATCACATGCCCGTAGACCCAAAAGACAAATGCCACATGGAACAACTAAATATACCAGTCCAACAGGTTAGATGGTGGGTAGAAGACGAAAATGGCAACCCGACATCTGGAAACGGCACCGTGAAAATCGAATATCCTCAAAACTTTTTTGGTGAAAGTTAGAATTTATGGCTTGTAGTCCTCCTTATTGTGGACCAGTAACTTACGGCTCATGGTGTGGATGTCCCTGTCCATCCTGTATTTGTAGCAGCGTAATTCTGTGTCCTTGTTATACATCTTTGACATGGAAAACCACTATTCCTCAAAATACAAACCCCGGCTGTCCCGGTGGAGACAGCATAGTCATCTACAACACAATAAGCACAGATGCTTGTTGTCTTGTACCAATCACTACAGGCAGCATAGGATTAACACGATTTAAATTGCAGGGAGGCGCTGGAAATGTATCACTTACAAACAGCACTTACCAATACACTTGTGGAATTTATACAGGAGCTTGGAGAATAGGTTTAGATGGAACCTACGCTGATGGAACTGTGACAAAAGCCTACAATAATTGTGATACAATAACAGTCAACGGCTCAACATCTGGAGTAAATTTTTGTTGTCCAATTTCAACTACAGTAATTGATAGCTGGGTAAATGGAACGCTTTGTCCAGACGCTCCTCCTCCATCTCTGATAGCGCAAAGAAAAAAAGCTAAACTAATCAGGTCTATAGCATCACGCTTCAAAAAAATCAATTGATTCGCCCTTTGCAGATTGAATCATTTCTTGAGCCAACTCCAACTTTACATTCACAAGCTTAGAAAGTTTAGCGGCATCTAATTTAGCCAAATCTTTTGAAGTCTTGAATCCAGCATCATAAAGTTTCGTGGCTCTGACTTTGCCAATACTCGGTATTTTGCAAAGGTCAATTAAATGTGCTGGAACGCCGCTGGCAATTCTGGACTCAAGAGTCTTAAGCCAACTTGATCGATCCCATTGACCTGTCATGGTGTCCATAGCCTGCAATACCTGTGAAATACGATTGTAGTCCTGCTGCAAATTCCGCTGAAAAGCTGCAAGAGCTTGAGCGTTATTGCCAGTAAGAAGGTTATAGTAACAATAACCAGCCTTAATGCAGCCATCTGTCAGAAACTTACCCGCCAACATCACCCTTACTTTGTTGGCATACAGACTAATTTCATCTTTCTCAGCCTTGGAAACGATATTCAATCTTTGACCATCAAGGTTGGCCAAAGCCATAGACAACATGTAATCGTCTTCTTCACGATTAGAATCAAAAAGATTTTTAAAGTTGAAATAAAGGTCCGATACATCAAAGGGACTAATGTAAAACATGCTTGAAATTTTGCCAATAGGTCTAGCAGTCCATTTGCCATTCTCTTCTACAATAGCACCGCATTTACGAAGCAATTCCAAAGTATCATCAACCACAGTATCGCTGAGTTGTTTGTTTTGGTAATGCGCCAAAGAACGCTTGTACCAATTGTGAAAATCCTCAGTTGTGGAAATGCCGCCGTAAAATATTTCGCTTACCAGATGAAACGCCAAAGATTTATGATGCGTTCCCGTCTTTTCCAGAAGTTGACTTTCGATCCTTCTGGGACTGCTGTATTTTTGAGTGTATTGTCGCATTTTGCTTTCGGGCACAAGAATGTAGGCATCACCCATAGGATCAATGCCGTATCTTCCAGAGCGACCAACCATCTGCAAAATATCGTGAGACTCGACTTCCTCAACGCCTCTGTGAACACCAAGAATGATCACTCTTCGTGCAGGCAGGTTTAAGCCCCAAGCAAGTCCTGAAGTTGCAACAATAACCCTGAATTTTGGATCGTTTTTAAAACGATCTTCAAGCTTTGCACGCTGCGATGTTTCCAAATCAGCATTGTGAAATTCCGCTTCAATGCCAGCACCTTGAAGCTCCTTCTTCATCATCTCGCCAGTTCTTTTGGTGTGCGCAAACACCAAAAACTTATCATTCTTGTACCACTCAACAATATCCATAGCTTTGTTTATTTTTTCTTTTTCTATTAAATCATAACGGCGCATATCATCGCTGTAGGGTTCGTAATGTGTTGTCAAAGGTACGGGACGGTATTTTGACCTCAATACAAAAGTTTCCTTGCCAGTTAGCATGTAGGAAATCCATTCAGCAATTTCCTCAACATTAGGCATAGTTGCCGACAGCAAAACCAGTCTTGCCTTGGGGTTGATTTGAGTAAATTTCATCAACCCAACTTCGAGGTGATCGCCACGACCGGGTACGGTGAGCAGATGGCTTTCATCCAGCACAAGAGTACCTACATCCTTCAAAAATTGATTTTGCTCCGATTTGTAACCACGACTCCGGTGACTAAGCATTTCGCTAGTCATGATGATCAAATTAGCATCATTGAGTTCCTGTGACCGCTCTTTGGTTAATCTATAATCACCAGTACAAATACTGATGTTTAAATCTGAAAAGTGATATCCGGGGCTTTTCCAATCATTGATTTTTTCACGGGCAAGAGCTCGCAAAGGTGCCAGAAACATACCTTTACCGCCACGCTCACGGATTTCTTGAGCTAAAAACATTTCTGCAACTACGGTTTTACCCGCTGAAGTGCTTGCAGCAATCAAGCCGTTGACATCCTTGTTAAAAACATCCATCATCCTGCTTTGGACAGGATTAAACTTGTCAAATTTCCATTTTGCGTGCGGATAATCCAGAGTGGCAACACAAACTTCTTGGTCATTCAGGTGAACAATAGGCGGCATAAAAAGCTCCAGTCGTTGATTGGACTTAAGTTAACACGAAATGTTCAACCAATCAACAAAAAAAGCGCCCCTAGAACAGGGGCGCTTCAGATAATAAAGTAAATTAAACAGCGGCAGCAACATTGGACCTACGATCATGCTCTTTGCCAACTGCTGCGTGCACTAGATCAATCATGTCGTAAAATTCATTAGAATCTATGGCTGAACAGAGCCACTTATCAATTTCACGCACATTACTAAGAAAATCAACAGCTTCTGCAAGATCACCGTTAAGCCTTTGATTCAAGCGGCCAATCAAAAACTTGATATTATCATCTGAAAGTTTTTGACAATACTCTTTTAAGTAAACTTCAGGCTTTTTCATGATGTCTCCCTCGGGATCACAAGTGTGTTGACCAACATTTTTGACCAAAATAAATTTGAGTCATTGCTCGTTGCTAATTGGGCACACTTTATAAACAGTTCCAAGCTACTGGCATTTGTACTGCAAAAAGTACAAGAAAATACCGAGCGCCTATCAATTATATGTTGCGCTTCGGGAAAAACAAAAGGATCAACTATCTCCGTATCAAACTTTGCGTTGCATGGCCAAGGCTTCACTATTTGGGTAGATTTTAGCACTCCTCTGTCGCCCAAAAGAACGGCAGAGGGAACTATTGAAATGTATCTCTCATTTAAAGGAGAATTGACCTACAACACAATTATCGGAAACATCATGGAATCTTAAACAACATCAAGTCTCCGCACATGATCTCCGTTTGAATCAACAAATTTATCTTCCAAAACAATCATGCTCTCGTCATCAGAAAACTTCAGGCCCATGTTGTAAGCGTCCAAACTTGTCGATCTATTTTCTCTTGATGTGATAACCCAGCAATAATTTTCCTTCTTGACGAGTCTGCCATTTTGATTTTCTTGAGTCGTACCAATTTCAACTTTAACATTGTCGGGCAGTAAAATTTCAATTGAGCCATACTTCATCAGATGCTCGACCAGCATGGCTTGTATCTTGTTTTTCTTCATGTTTTTACCCTCGTAAAAGGAAAGCGCCGCAAACGGCGTTGTAATTTTATATATCATTTTCACACATCATAATGATGCGTGAAATAAAATAATACATGAGGGTAAATCTTGTTTAAATTCTAAAGAAAATCGACATTGTTTGGTTGAACATACATGTAGTGAAGACCTTCATATTCACAAGTTTCAGAATCGCTTTGATTTGGAACTGGAATAGAACGACCATTTTTGTCTGTACATTTAGACCAGACATAAACCTTTCTATTCTCTCTAAATATTTCAATGAGGGACAAGTTTACTGTCCCTAGAAACTTAGTTCCAAGCTTGCATATCAAATTAAATGGCAAAAAAGGACCTCTACGATTATGAATCTGAAGTGTCTCAATGAAGTAATCATCATAGTCTGACTTTTGATAGTGCAAGAAAAGAGGATATCCATCGATTTCCGCATCCCTTGCTTTGAAAATACCCAATTCATCCTCCCAAGACAGGGGCGCTTTTGGAAAGTTAAAAGGCACAAGAACTTCTCCTATGCCTTTCATGATCTGGACGATTTCAGACAATTTTGCCACCTTGATCATGTTTTTCCTTTTTGAAATTTATATACTGAATTTTTTGTCAAATACTTCTCCGTAATTGTCTTCAATATCGCTGAATCTATCAAACAATATATCAATTTCTTTCTGGGCTGGCAATCGTGATTTATACCCCATAATGCCCTGAACATAGGTGAGCCTAGAGTTTACTGTTAGTCTTTCCAAAAACCACCCACAAACCTGTCGCAAACCGGGAGACAAGTCGTGCTGCTCGTCAAACCCCAAAAATGTAAATACATCTATGGGATCAAGCCAACAGTAACCCGTCCAAGGATTACCGCTTTGATATTCCAGAGGCATACCCATCTGAAGCGCACGCTCAATAAAATGCAAAACTAGTCTGATCCAATTCTTACACAACCAAGAATCAAGGCAACATTCGCTGTCCATGATTCTGAATTCAATAGTTTTTCGTTTGTTGTTGTAATAATGGTATGTGTTTATCGTGTAGTATTTGCACAATCCCAATTTGCGTATCAGGGCATCATTTGCCAAAAATCCGTCTTCAACATGTCCAAATATTTCAGACTGTCCCAAAAGCTGACAATACTGATTCCGTTTCCTGATCATAGGGACAGAATCCATAAAAACCGCCTCGCACTTGGTCCACCAAGTAAGAACGGTTGCAAGCTGTTGGTCATTCAGATCGCCAATATCAACATGCACATGGAATGAACATCTGTCATCGACTTGAACACGGCTGTCAGACCCAAGTGCTTCGACAACACGGCATGTTTCCATAAGGCCCAGCCAGCCCTTCATCACAGGCGTGCAAATTTCTATGCCACAACTGCTGTCGGGTTTGATGATCCAAGTCGGATTATTATGGTCATAAGCCCATTTGTGAATTCTGACTGGTTTCTTTACAGTTTTTTTGACTAAATTAGCGACATAATGAGTGCCTTCGGGCAATCTTCCTTCCTGATGTCCAATTGGCCTATTTCTCAAATCAAACGCATTGATTTCTATTTCTGCGCCAAATCTGCGAAGGTTTTCTATGTTCAGATTTTCCTTTGCAGAAACCATGATATCCTCCGAACTCATTATAGGATTTACGCTTCTAAGTAGCAATTATGCAAAAACTTACCTATAATTATTTTGTATTAAGGAGAACCCAAATGAAGTGCCTTTTGATCGAATTAAAAGACAAAAGAAAATTCTTCACGCAAGAAAAAAATATGCCACAGTTGCTTGAATTCTGCAAAAGCTTCAATGCCAGCATGAAAATTGTCCAAATGTCTGGTGGCGAACTTTATGATTTGGAAAATCTGGTTTTGGCGATTTGTGATCCGACAGTAAAAACTGCGAAAACAACTTACGAAATAATTGAAACAAAAATAAATGTCAACAAAAGAAGAGAAACGCTGACCGCTGCAAAAAAAATACAAAAATTTATTACCGAACAATTCATCAAAAGAAAAAATGTTTCCTTAAAGATACTCAAACAAAAGTACAAGGACTTGGGGTTAAGTGACGCAGCACTCTGCAATCATCTTAAAAAGGTCAAAAGCAGACTGCAAGAACAGGGCTTAAACATAGTTAAGGTGGGCGCAGGCAATTACAAGGTGGCATAAAATGTACGATTTTGAATTCATCGTTCCGATTGAAACCAACAATAAAAAGCTGCTCACTAGGGCATATGACTTCAAAAAATATGGTTTTCAAAACCTAGGTGATCTAAAAATCAAAGTATATTTGATGTTGTCAAAGGGCAATGAAGCCAGCAAAGTAGAATCTGGTTGGCCTGATAATGTCGATGTCGAAATTGTTATTTCTCAATACATACATGTTGCTCAAAAAATTTACCTGTATTATTCAGAACACATTCAACCAGATCGTGCCCGATGGTATGTAAGAGTAGATGAGGACAGTATCACAGACATCAGCGGTTTAAACAATACTCTGGTTCGTGATTTTGATCACGAAAGAGAATATCATTTAATTAGCGAACTAAACTATGATGTGCAGCCTGTAGATCAAACTCTTTTGACCATGTTGGGGTATGGACATTGGTATAAAACTCATCCTAATTTACAATTTCATGTTGCTCCTCCTCATGAACACGAAATATCAATTACAAGCAACGCAGCAGTACAGCGACTAAAATCCTGCGATCAAGCTCAAAAATATCTTGATATGCGAAAAGAATTTGCAGAGGGCTATGGCGATCACAGCATGACGCACGCTCTGAGAATAGCAAAAGTTTATCCAACTCTCGTCAAATTCGTTACTCATGAAGCCGAACTTTGCAATTTAAGCATTTATGGAGGATTTCGCAATCATGTACATTGGATTAGCCGTGACAAAAACCCCAAAGCTTTAACTTGGCTTGACATGTTCAACCAAGAACCAAATCCAAATGTCGAAAATCAGACTTTCTTTTTTGGGCCTAAAGATGGACCAAAAAGAGTTGTTTATTTCTCACCAAACCACACCATCATGATGATTCAAACCGGCAACGGAGACCAAGACTACAAGTCTTCAGACACAGTTGGGATGTGGTGCAATCAAGGAAATTATCTGGCGGTGTATAGCGACGACAACGAAGAG
>Ga0222712_10002518_pt1 | contig 20878 bp, 33 predicted proteins | sample C33_657DmetaG_FD_165043 | JGI IMG/M metagenome (GOLD analysis project Ga0222712, IMG submission 165043) | Estuarine water microbial communities from San Francisco Bay, California, United States - C33_657D | ecosystem: Environmental > Aquatic > Marine > Unclassified | place: USA: California... | reverse complement strand
GCCGTGCGCCATAGCCAACGATTGCAGGCCATTTACCTCACCCGGTGTCATGTGAACGAGTACTTTATCCTCGCCTCTGCCAGCAGATTGCAGATGGTTTGCTAGGGTATGCAGGCTCATAACGCACCTTTAGAAAATTTTGTCAATAGTATCATGTGGGTAACGCCGAAACAAAGGTTAGCGTAGTCACCACTGATTGAGTAGATGGCTTCGTCGGGCTGCCAGACGCAGCATAAAAAGGTATGGTTACATTAGATTGTGTAGGTGACCAATAAATAGCCACATTATCTCCAGCATTCATAGACAAAAAGTAATTCCAGCCTTTAATGTCATGAGATGGATTGCTTACAGCTTTACGAGCAGGCATACCAACTTTGCCAGCAGAACCGGGAATATCAACACCGTTTTGTTTTAACCAGATAAACACATCTTCCGGCGCATTATCAGCATTTTCTAACTGCGCACTAAACTGCAAGTTGTATATGCCAGCATACTCAACAGTAATGTTTGACGAGTTCAACGTGACGTTGCTAGAAAAATCCGTCGTGTTCATCGTCATCAAAGTTGCGGTGTTAGCTGTTGTTGTTTGCGTAAGGTTGCTGGAGAATGCTCCGTAAGGAACCCGCAAGTTAGCTGTAGTAACAGAATTATTAGACGATAACTGGCCTATAAAGTTATCTATCTGGGAAAAGTACAGACGTAAGACGTTATTAAGTTGATCCAGATACTGGCGGCTGTAATCTACTGGCGCGATAGGAAGCGCAGGAGCTTTCGTCCTAGCAAGATCCAAAACCTCTGTAGTAACAATCTGTGTAGTCATCTACGTCCATCCGGCCTGATGTCTATACGTGGCGCACCTAATTGCCACTGACATCCCAACTGATCTGAGCTGATCTTAAAAGCCATTTGGCGACCGCGCAGTCTTGTATACACAATCTGAGTAAACTCCTGAACGTTGTAGTTTTTCACCGTGTTGTAGGACTGTGCTGACTGTACTGTTGGCGTATCTGCCGTGCCGTAAGGAGCGCCAGGATTCTGCCGTGGACGCAGGCTAAATGTCACCTGCGGCTTATCAGGAGAAGACGTAGTTGATCCGTCAAACGTAATGTCAGGAATCATTCTCCACACAAATCCAAAGTTGTGACCGTCACCAATATCAAAATCAGATGACTGGATAAATGAAGTGATAGGCAAGATTGTGCCGTTTACCTCTACGTTATTAGTACCGCTCTCGTGGTACACAATCGTCTGACTGTACGTAGCGCCCATCGGAAACTCGCGCAGCGGGCTGTCAGACCAAGCAGACCGCCCAAGTGTGCCGTAATACCATACCTGATCCAGATAGTTGTAGATCACATAGCGGTCTATAGTCGTAGAGTTAGACGAACAATAGAACCACCATACTTCGCTGTAGCCCTCATTTGTGCCAGCAAAGAACTGATAGCTCTGCTGTAAATTGATATCGCCAAACACATACTGACGCAGCGAGCATGGCAACGTTTCCACCCGGCCCGTGTAAACATAGAACTTATCTACGCCCATCCAATAGGTCAGATTGTTAGCCGTTGCCACAGCGTTCGGGCCGGCAATAGATATATTGTCAGACAGAATGTTGAATCCCCACACATACGGTGGGCCAAGATACTGCATAGAGAACAGTGCAGCATCCGTAAATACCAGTATTTCCTGCCTAGTCTGTTGGGCAGTGATGATCTGAGAGCCGCTAGATAAACGATAGCTACCAGCCTGATTGGTGATTGCCGGTGCCCATGTTTGATAATCTTCCTGCGCAGACCAACGGATTAGCAAAGGATCTTGTACAGTTTCGTTGTAATCGTTTACACCAAAAGCAATTACAAATCGCGAGGCGTCTGACACCATAATATAGTTGGCTACAGATGGGCAGCTTGTATCTGTTTGATACGCGCCAGAACTTGTAGGAGAAAGTAACTTAGCTCTTACGGCAAATTGCAAATTACCTGACCCGCTGTAGTCTGGTATCCAAAGATATAAAGCACCACCGCGCGGATTTATAAGTAAATTCTCACCATAATTAGCTTCTGACCATAAGCGGGGTTGTTCTGCAATACCATAAGCAGCAGATTGACCCCAGCCTGTAAACGTTGCCGCATTGTAGACAGCCGTATTTGCAGGAAATGCCGTAGGAATAGTGCCGCTAACTCCGCGCGTTGCGCCAGTAAATGTTGTGGCAGTGTTGCCTGAGTATGTAACTAACTCTGCATTGTCAATCATCAGAGTGCCAGTAGCATTAGCAAACCCTGTGGTAGATGTGACAGCGATTGTCGTATTACTAGTACTTAGTGGCAGACTTAATTTAGTCTGAGCCGTGCCGTAAATAAAACCACCCCACAGACCTGCGCCCCAACCAGTTAAATAACCAAAGGTAGCCAAGCCGGTATTAAGCTGATAGGAAGCTGTAACCGTGCCGCCGCCAGTCGTACTAGCATTTGCTGTAGTGGCAGCAGTAATTTTGTAGGAGTTGGTATCTACAGAAAAAATAACATATTCGTTATTAAGGTTTAGACCGGCAACTGTTGACCCACCCGCAAACGTTACATAATCACCGTTAATACCACCGTGGCCGGCATCAGTAACCGTTACCACAGCAGATCCACTAACAGTAGTAAATGGATTAGTAAGTGTAGTTACCTTACGTATAGGCGTGATGTCGTTATATACACCACCGTTCTCTACGTAGTATTTAAGATTGGTGCCGACGCCAAGCAAGTTATATCCGCGCAGTGTTACCCAGTTCCATAATGAACGGGCTACACCCTCATACGTATTACTTGATAGCGGAGTCCATCCGCCTAGCTTTTGTGGATAGCCTGAACGAAATCGTATCTTGTCACACTCAAACCAACCGCCTTCATTAGCAAGCGTGGTTCCTTCACGATTCACACCTGGGCGGAGTTGCAGTTTTTGTAATGGCATTTTTATCCAATCTTTGCACCTGATTGAAGCTGTGCAAGTGTCAGGCCACCTGTATATTGAAAGTGCGGGTACTCTTTAAACCGTTTCCAGTCGCCTGCCCACTCAAGTCCAGCGGCTTTACCTAGCTTACCCACCTGTTGCCAGACTTCATCTTTGACATCCCAGCGGGGTTTACCTGCCACTATAGGCACGACATCCACAGCGCATTTATAGTTATGCCAAGACTGCCCAGCTTTTGCATTAGTTACAATCTTCCCCGGCGTTGTGCGCCCCTGCGCGTATAGCGCGTTCTGACTAGCATTATCGCGGTAAGTACTAGTAACCAGCAAGTCTATACCTTGCTTTTTTGCAGCCTCCAGAAAAGCTTGAACCCGCGCTTTGGCGGGTGGAATAAGATCATCCAGACTGCGGCTGTTTATCATCCCTTAGTAACTACACCAACCAAACCAGCAATACCTAAACCAGCCGATACAATTGCTGTCTGAAGTTCAGGAGCAATAGGCACGCCGATAGCTGTTAGAAACAGAATAAAACCACGCCATGTTGATGGCTCTTTTACACGGTCAAGTATGTAGTCTTTCATGCTGCCTCCGCTTTTTTCCACGATGTTGTGGCCTCGTCCCACGAATACATACCGCCATCAGTAGGCATGGCTGTGGGGGCTTGCCATTGAGCATTAGCGTCTAGTGTCCAGCTTGCATAAGGCTTAGGAGGTACAAACGCATCTATATCTGCATTGTAGGTATAACCAATGCCAGCATAATTCTTACGAATGTTGCCGTTGTAGCTGGTCTGCTTCCACGTACCACCGAATAGACGCTCACAAAACGCAGCACCGATATATTCTTTCTCTACGCCATTAGCGTCTGCCGTATCTTTGTTATCTATTACGATAACTTGAGTGACGATATTGTTTTCATCAATTTGTGCAAAGTGAGCCATTTATGCCTCCAATTTCAATCCGGTCAAACTTAATTCGTCGCCAACCACTCCAACAGGGAACGTATTAAACGACATACTTATGCGTGTCTCATCACCTTGAACCGTCGGAACATTGTGTTCTAACGACGATGGAAACAATATCAATCTGCCTTTGGTAGCCTCAAACCACCAGCTTTCAGAGTTATAGATATTCCAGTCCTCTGGTGGAAACTTAATTTGCTGCCAGCCTGAACGATAGAAATAAATCTTGTCATCAGGATTTGTATTCAAATAAAACACACCAGATACAAAGCTATTTGGATGCGCATGTTTATGATGCCATTGACCTTGTTCGCTGTAATTAAACCAACTTTGCGTAATTCTTAGTTGAACGTCATGCTTAGGGTTACTGGTAGCATTAAAGTATTCAGCAACACAATCTTCCACCCAACCACGCAACGATGTCATTACGGAATCACGCAAAACAAAGTTATTCTTGCTAGTGGTATTGCCTTCGTTAGCGCGTGTATCTTGCCCACGAACAAACAACATTTCCTCGTCCGTTAAATCACGGTCAAGATCAAACATACCAATAGGCACAGGAAAAAGGTTGTGCATATTCATGCAACCGCCTTCTCAAATTCTTCAGCATCAGCTTTCATTTTCTTTAAATCTTCATCAAGCCATATTGTAGGAATACTATCCTCAAACTCACGTATCTTATCCATTACCCATTGCACTTCTTCCCAGCTAGGACATGGTCTAGGATCATCCCAACGTGTAAATGTCGTATTGGATATTTCCCATTTAGCATTTGGACGAAGCAATGACATAGCTACATCGATACCGTACATTCTGTAGAGTTTAGTTTCCATGTGATTATTGGTTGATTTTAATAATTACGATGCCAGAGCCGCCGGTTCCGCCATTGGGATTTGGACTTGATGTACCACCACCGCCACCACCACCAGTATTAGCAGTTCCAGCCGTTCCATTAGAACCTGTTTGCCCACCTGCACCGCCACCACCGGAACCACCAGCACCTTGAGGAGTTGTACGAGAGCCACCACCACCGCCTCCAGCATACGTAACGCTAGAACCGCTAATACTACTAGCAGTTCCAGTACCACCAGCACCGCCATTAGGTGAGGATGAATTAGCTACAGTAGCACCTACAGCACCAGCACCACCTCCTCCACCGCTTGCATTACCAGAACCATTATATCCACCACCATTATTTCCTTGTGATGGAGTTGTTGAAGGAGTGTTTCCAGAACCAGCAGTACCAGCGTTATGTGCTGCTCCACCACCAGAACCGCCAGAACCACCACTACCACCGCCAGCAGTTGCCGTACCACCATAACCACCGCCAGCAGACGTAATAGAGCTAAATACAGAATTGCTGCCGTTTACTCCAAGACCAGAGCCAGCTCCACCAGACCCACCAGCCCCAACAGTAATCGTATATTCTGTGCCAGCCGTAACCGATAAAGATGTTCCGGTTCTAAAACCTCCAGCACCGCCGCCAGCACCTACGTCACCGCCACCCCCACCACCACCAGCCACGACTAAATAATCCACGCTAGTCACACCTGTAGGGCATACCCATGTAGTCGATGATTTAAATGTAAAGACTGTTTGTGATGCTACGGAATAAGAAAGAATGACTATGCCGGAGCCGCCAGCACCGCCTATTGCACCAGTCCCATCACTATCATTTCTAGAGCCACCACCACCGCCACCTGTATTTGCAGTTCCAGATGGAGCAGTAGCAGTTCCTGCAATTCCATTTGCGCCGCCGCCAGTACCACCAGTACCCGCTGTATCAGCACCACCACCAGCACCGCCAGCATAAGTAACAGACGAACCAGACAAAGTTGACGCAGTTCCATTGCCTCCATTGCCGCCTGTTGTACCTGATCCTGATGTTCCTGTAGCTCCAGCACCGCCACCGCCACCACCTGAACCAGAACCACCAGAGCCGCCATTGCTACCTTGTGCTGGCGAAGTTGATGGAGTATTTCCAGAACCAGCAGCACCTACGCTACTAGCACCAAATTGTGCAGCACCGCCACCGCCTGAGCCACCGTTTCCGCCAGCCGTTCCAGCAGTTGATTGTCCTAACCAACCTGCACCATATCCACCACCATTAGAAGTGACAGAATTAAATGTTGAATTACCTCCAACCGTTCCATTGTTTCCACTAGAACTACCAACAGCACCAGCACCACCTGCACCAACGGTAATTGTGTAATCAGTACCAGCAGTAACACTTAGTCCTGTGCCTGTACGGAATCCTCCAGCGCCACCGCCGCCACCACCACGTTGACCACCACCACCACCACCAGCTACCACAAGGTAATCAACTGTGGTAACACCAGTCGGACAAGTCCACGTACCAGACGCAAGGAAACGCTGAATGACGGTTACAGAGCCACCGCCAACAGCCAACGCTTGCATAATCTTTGAATAAGCAAACATCTATTAACCCCTATTAAGGTACATATCCTTGAGAATAGTTGCCATACCAATTTGAACCATCGGCCACAAACGTCAAAATATCCATGCGGTTTGCAACAGCAGTAATGGTAGGAGCTGTATTACCAACAAACTTAACGCCAGTAAATGTAGCCGTGTTAGTGCCAGCACCTGTCTTCAAGAACAAGATAAACGACTTACCAGCCGTGTTGCTAGGCATAGTAAATGTACATGTAGCCGACAAGTTTGCTGTAATTATGGTGCTGTTTGCGATGTTTAAAGTAAACGCACTACCTGTATTTACATAACCAGTAGTAATACCTTCTGTATATGCGTTGATTTGTGAGCTAACTAATGTTGAATTGCTGACAGTTATGCCGTTAGCAGATCCGCTAGTAATAGTTACGTTTGTGCTTGTTAGCCCATTAGCCGTGCCACCGTTAATGGTTACATTACTAAACGTAGAAGCATTTGATGTAACGCTGTTTATGTTCCCGCTAGTAATGCTTACATTTGTTAACGTCAGTGCGTTTGCTGTACCGCCAGTAATAGTGACATTACCTAACGACGAAACATACGTTATTACGTCATTGATGTTTATACCGTCATTAAACACAATCGTGCTTCTACCAGCAGGCAAAGTAAACGTCGTTCCTGTCGGAGAGGCGTTAGTACCGTTGGAAATAATGACAGAGTTGGATAAACCGTTTGTTACTAAATACTGCTTCTCAATCGCAGGCACAAACAATGTCTGAACACTGGTGATAGTACCTACCAAGTTCAATCGTAAGTTACGCGCAGTTTGAGCCGCATTCGTATCTGTCAGTGCTATCGCCACGTTCGAGCTAGCAAAGGTTACGTTGGCAGAACCAGTGATAGCTTCTTCAATGGCTGTACCAAGGTTAGTGTTTGTCGTGTTACCCCACGTACCGGCCTGATCGCCTGTGCCGATAAGTTCAATCTTTAGGCTGCTATATGTGCTTGCCATGATTCGTCCTTACTAATAAGTGTTTATGAGAACCCAATCTTCTGTAATGCCAGTATCAATTGGCTCCCACAGTGACCTTCTGTTTACAATGTCCTGCGCGGTAACCGACTCACTAATATTTTGAGCATACACGCCGTTAGGGAAAACTAGATCTGTTACGTTTCCTGTTTCACCTACAACTACAACAAAAATTCCTAGCGTACTTAATATGCTCTCTGCATTAACTGTTTCTTTAACCGATACAACAAAATTTGCATTTGCTCTTGCGGTGTCAGTAATTACTGCCGCTTCATTTACATAACTAATTATCGCCGTTGTTGTGTCTGCGCTTGAATCATCTACTGCTATAGCCGTTTCTGAAACAATGCTGATTATAGGTATTGCTGTGTTACCAGATACTACGTCGGCAATGTTAGCTGCTTCAGTAATTCCTACCGCAATATTTTCGCTAGGTCTTGCAACCGATTCAGACACAATAGCTGATTCAGATACAGTGCCTTCTTTTGCAGCTAAATATCCTACCGCGTCAGATGCACTTACTAAACCGCCGTTACCTAAACCCCATACATCAGAACCCCAAGCGCCTAACCCCCAACCTGCGTTAGAGATTATTGGGTAGTAAACCGAGCAGCCCCACGCCGCAGGCTCACCCCAGCTACCACTGCTATAGCCGCCATCGACTTGGGCCACACATTACCCCACAGAAACAAGCTGATCTTCCATAAACCAACGCTCATGCTCAACGCCGTCGGCAGTCCATGCCAACAGGTAATAAATAGTACCGTCGTCATCCATGCGCATCTTAACAATCGGGCCTTCCGGCAAAACTGTATTGACCTTAACTACGTCGCCTTTTTTAAATGCTGGCATCTTTATCTCCTATTAGGTCGCGTCAAGGTTGAACGAGTATGTAACAAGCAGAACGTCACCGCTTACCACTGTACGGTCACCAGGCGATTGGAAATCTGATTCAGAGAATAACAAGCCTGTGGTGCCTGTCGCTACATTCGTCAAGAACGCGCCAGCAATAGTGGCATTTGCATTCATAGTAAACGATGCTGTAGACGATGAGTTGTTGATGTTAGATGGGTCATTCAACGTAGCTGCGCCAAACGTAGCTGCCTTGCGGTTGCCAGAGTAGCTGGTGTTCTCATCCCAACCAGCGTGAGATGCCAACGTATCGCCACCAGAGAATGTTGTGCTAGATGATGAGCCATTTACCAGACCAACATACCAAGCAGCTGTATAAGCAGAACCACTAAAAAACTTAGTGTTCATGTCTTGCAAACCTGTGTTTACCACCAAGTTTGACGCAATATCAACCCACTTCTCGTTGCCGTCTTTGTCCATGCAGGTAACGGTAAACGCGCCACCAGCAGACATGCCCTCAACAAAACCAGTCTTACGTGCAGTAGTGCCTGCAACAATTTCACTGGATTTAGAATTTTCGATACCCATGATTACTCCTTACGTTATACGAATTAGCGCACTGGACTCTGTGTCAGGCGGCAAAGTTACTGTAAATGTGTTGTTGCCAGTTTGAATCTTGTCCGAACCAAAGTCCAATACTGCTATCGAGGCGTTCGATTTTGTTGCGTTATAAATCAATGCACCCCTAGTTGTAAACTGAGCAGGACTCCAAACCACATTGCTAAAGCTTACATACACTGTATTGCTACCGCTATTTATGGTCACGTTAGACAGTGTTTGACCGCCCGCAGTGTAGCCAGTACCACTAATTTCATTCGCCGATGTGTACGCGGTCGTATCCTGATCTAGCGTGGCATACGCGGTGTACAGCGACATCTTCAGCGTGTCAGAGGCTACGTTCTGCTTACCCTCCAACATGTCAACCTTGAAGCTTGTAGTCAGTCCCTGATAGATTGTCATGTGACTCTCACTCTAGTCTGACCACTACGATACGCATCCTGCCTTTCAAGGCCATCACCCAGACGTTTCAACTGACCTAATGCTTCGTTGTACTTTGCTTCTACATTAGCGATTAAATCCTGCTCACCCTTCATATAAAGGTAAGCCTCGCGCAAAGAGCCATACAACAGCACTGGATCATAATTGTCACCTAGCCAGCTCGTACCAGCAGTGACAATTGATTCTGGGTAATAGTAATAATGAAGTTCAGCATAGTATGAACTGTCTGGCGTTGGGCCAAGAATAAATGTCAGCTCATTTGATACTGTGTTGCTGCTTACCGCTGGGCCAAAGATTGCGTAGTACGATGGCAGTCCTGTATCTGCTGGCGTTGGATACGCTTCACGAATGTAATTCACATCTTTGTTTAAAAGATAGTGATATACCTCATTTGAAGTATTATAGTTCTCAATAACAGCCAACGAATACACCGACATAAAGTCCAGCGGGCAGGGCAAATACTTGTTACCAGTAGTCAATACGCCCGTTTTGTTAGAGCGTAATGACGGCAGCTGAACAGTGTTATAAACACGTTCTTCGGTCTGTTGTACAAACGTAGGAATATAAGACTCAAACTCGGTCTCGTAGTTCTCCGTGTACGACTGAATCGCAGCTTTTAACTGGGTGTAGTTCATTTAAGCCATCGGCCCCCGGCACATTGTGCCCTTGGTCGCAGCACCAGCGCCGCGCATCTTGATGCCGTCAGTCTTGGCCTCTTTGTAGTTACCCTTGCTAAGACCAGCAACAGAGATGTTCATGTCATCTATAACCTTCGCGCCAGCTGTATAAGGCAGATCACCTTTTACTTCTTTGCCGCTCATAGTGTGAGGCTGGGCATAAGTAGATGCTTGACCTACTTCCTTACCCTTAACCTTTTGCGAGAACTTAGCCATTAGCGACCTCTTCCGTTAGATTTCTGGTTCATAACACGAGCCATATTGCGACCGTATTTTTCCATGGATTCAGTAGTAACGCCACCTTTTGCCATCTTGTGCATACGCTTTTCGTGCGATTTCACTTCTTTGCTGGCGATCTGTTTAACTTGCTTTGTGTCCATCTTGTACTCCTAGTTTATGGTTACGTTTGAAACTGACGTACTAGCTACCAAATTGTTTGGTGTCAGTCCATCGTCTATACCTCTTGCTCCGCCTACTGGATTCCAGCCCCACTGAATTATCCGGCTACCACCGCCAGGATAACCATCTTCTGTAATCAATGGCCCAGATTGTATGTCTGTCTGTACGCCAGTAAAACCAGACTGCCAGTAAGACTTGTCAGGCCGTGGATCACGTACAGCTTGCGCATCGTTCACAGGATATAAGCCAAGGCTCAATTGTGGTTGGTCTGGCTCCCAGCAAGTACGGCACACCTTAATATTTACATTCTTTGTTTTAATCGTAAGCTTTTTAAGTTCTTTAAGTAAATAACGAAAGCCGCACCTATCGCACTCGGCGATGGCTTTTTTTCCGGCTGTATATTTACTAGGCATACATCACCTGTAAGTAATCATGCGAGGCACCAAACGATCTGGCGCTTTCTCGCGGTCTTCTCCTGCCGCCATTTCCCATGCCTCATCGTACTGAGACTTCAGCAACTGTATGCGCTCTAAGCCGCCTGGCAGTTTCATAGCCAGCCTGTAAGCCAAGCCGCAAATCAAGCACTCTTGGAAGCGGAATGGAATCTCTTCTACATTCACACCATTACCAGCATCAACCATGCGACGAAGGCGATAGTAAACAAAATAATAGAATGGAGCATCGACTGTCCCCTGATCTGGCGTAGGCCATACGACTATCTGCGGAACCTTTGTTGTAGCTCCTACTTCATCTGTAGTCTGACCTGAACGACGGTTAATCCACACCTGAATAGGACGGCCTTGCGTCAGCTTATTCGGTATTGTGGAGTACGTAGATACACTTATTCGGTTGATGTTGATGTCGATCTGGTTCGCCTGGGAGCCAGGGTAATTACGAATAACATGCTCGATAAGATCAACAGTATCGTTAGGAAGGTCATACGTGTTTACTCCCTGTATAAGTGGAATCGTACCGCTGTCTATAGTCCATAAGTTGATACCGCGATTAGCCCACTCTGTCAGCAGCAAGTTAAGACTGCGACGAGCCGTGCGGAAATCATAACCAGTACGCATCTCAAGACCGCACCTCTCGAATGCCTCTTCGCAGAGATCATTAAGAGTTGGGTTAAACGCTGTAGTGCTGGTTGTGTATGGCATGATTACTTCTTCAAGCCTTTAAGAGTTTCTGCTAAACGCGCTCTCTTACCGAGGGTGCCCGGAGCCTTTGCGGCCTTTGCTAGTTTCTTTGCCGGGATGGTCTTCCCAGCCTTTACACCAAGCGACTTGCGCAATGCGCCAGGTTTCTTTATTGCTTCTTGTATCCATTTGCCCCCCGTCTTGCCACCCTTTTTCATGCCCTCAATACCACGGCCCTTAAGGATATCTGCTTGCGTAACTTTGCCGTCGCCTGTCAAATCTGGAAACTTGCTTGCCATTTCAAATCATCCTTTCCGAGCAGCCCGCATATTGTCGATTAAATTTGGATAAGGTCTACCTGCTGCTTTAGCCGCTGCTTTAGCGGATGCTTTCTTTACAGCAGTTAACACAGACGGCTTACCCAATTTCTTCGGACGCGGTCTATCCCATATTGGTTTTACCTTCCCACCCTTTTTATACTGGGTGAAGTCAGTATCATCCCGACGGGCTTTCTTAGTGCCCGCTGGCATTTTAGATTTGGCTATGTCGCCCATGCCCCGAGATGGCCTCATATCAGCAGTACCCGCCTTTTTTCATCTTGGACATGCCGCCTTTTTTCATGCCGCCGCCCATGATGCCTACGGTCTTGCCAGAGTCACCAAGGTTTTTACCTTTGGTTTTGCCTTTGACAGCAACACCATCGCGGCTAGGAGCAGCAGTTTTAACAGCACCCATCTTGGATGCACCCATACCACCACCAGCCATTTTCTTAGTAGCGCCACCTTTTTTCATGCCGGTCATTTCGCCCATCTCATGTTTAACCATGGACTTAGGAGCGCCCTTCTTCTTCATGAACGCTATTTCTTTACCGACCATCTTCTTTGACTCAGCCATACCGCCTCCAGATTTTGTAAATTCTTTACCCACAGATTGCGGCACACCGGCCTTTTTAGCAAATGCAGGATTGTGGGCAACCGCCTGCATAAACCGTTCTTGCTTTTTGCTAACGCTAGGCACGAGTCTTACCCCGGATAGCACAACCATCAGCACGTTTAGAAGCACTGGAAACGCTTCCACCCTTTTTAAATGTCTGCATAGGCTGTTGCTGCGGATTAGGCGCTGCATTGGCCTGTGGCTGCATGTTAAATGTCTGATTCGTGCCACCATTCTGACCGCCAGCTTGCGGCTGGTTGCCATAGAAAGGATACGTAGGCTGCTGTGTCATGCCGCCATCTGCGTACTTAGTCTTAGCCATTAACAGATCCTTCCCTTTGTCTTGCCGCGTTGGGCTATACCGTCACCACGGGAGGATGCGCTGGATGTTTTGCCGCCAGACGCCATCTTGATGGAACCGCCAGCCTTACGACCTTTCATCTTGTCGTACATAGAAGAACGGAATGGTTTATTTTCCATCGTACCCATAATTGCCTCACCAATCTTGCGAAGCGGAGGAACTTTTTTGTCATCAGTTTTAAGCGGAAAAGATTGATCAGCACGATCTCTATCACGAGTAGGAAATGATTGAGATGCTGGTTTTGCAGGCGCTTTCTTTATTACCTTCTTCTTTACTTCAGGCATTTTTACTTCATTGTCTTTTCGCTCAAATTTTGATTCGCCTGACTTAAAGCCAGAGGCTATACCACGAGGGGACTCTGATTCTGTTTCTGTATCTTCTTTTAAAGATTCAGATATATATTCTTTAGGGCCAGAGAATGGCGAACTTGCTCCGGCTCGCTTACCCATAGTTGCGTAATCCATCGGGCCTTGCCCTAGTTCTTCAGCCATTACACTTGGACTTTTAGTAGAACGCTCTTCTACTTCTACAGAACTTGACTTGGGGGTTGAAGCAAAACGAGTTTTAACTGTTTCTCCAGAACCAGAACGAACTGGGTTTCCAAATCTATCAGTAAGAACGCCGCCTTCTTGATAACGTTTAACTTTGCGTTTCATGATTTATCCTTTTTGGGAAATAAGCTGATCAATACGCGCTTCCAACTTGTCAAAACGCTGATCAATGTGGTCAGTTATTCGCTCTACTTCAGCATTCGTAACATTATCCCGTGCTATTTCTTCACGAGTTTTGTTCAATAAAATAGTAATGCGCGCTAGTTCAGTAAATTTTTCGTGCGCAACATAAGCAAAAAGAGCTGTGAATAAACTCAATACAGTCATCCACAAGCCACTAATGTCTAGCATTTCCACTTCCTTAGTGATTTATTTATACGGCTGTTTGGGTCGCTTGCTGTCTTCGATGATGTAAGTTTCTTTTTCATCCCCTCCATGCGGGCACAGAATGACTTCTTCCGTGAACCACCTTCTGGTTGAGGGGCTTTCAAACCTGGCTTCCCCGGATTGGCTGCGTTGTAGGATGCCCGCCCTTTGGCGTTTAATCCGCCAGAGGGTGCTTTCCCTGCCTTGCGCTGCCATGCCGGAGTCTTAGCCATAAAATACAGTCACCGTTGCATTAAGCAAAGTTGCATATACGTTGCTTGTAAACACAACACCCTCACCGGGAATTAGCGCGTTAAAGGTTTCGCCGTTAGCAGTAGTCTGTATGGCAAATACATTCGTACCGCCATTAGATAATGTAACGTTGCCAGCGTTTCCGGTAGGGCCAATAATCAGGCCCTTTACCCTAGCGCGTCCTTCAAACACCACTCCTGATGCACCAAGGCTTGTAGCTTTAACGTCTGTTTGCATAGCCATAATGGCCTCCTATTAGACGTTTTGCTGGCCGAACAAATAATCAGTAACGTAGTAAGTAACAAACCCGCCAACTGTACCAACGCCAGAACTTGCGCTCTCAATTGTCAACACTGTGTTAACTGTTGCGTTAGCTACGGTACCAATACCGCCGCCTGCGCCAGTAGCACCAGGGGTGATTGTCTTAGCCGATGTAGCAGCCAAAGCAGCAACATAGTAAGAAGCATTGGAGATACCACCAGTAATGGTTGTATAGCCAACATTGATAGTGCCAGACGTAATAGGGCTGGTAATAACGACTGACGTTACTACAGCGTTTGCTGGAAGAATAACTTGCGCAGTCTGACCGGATGCAACAGTTGCGTTGCTAGATACAGCTACGTTTGAGTCATAGAAAGTAGCAGCCATGAGGCCTGAGCCACAATATGCTTGACGGGTCGTGTCGCCGCCGCCCGAGCGCCAAATACTTTGGGTGGTTGAAATAGGCATCTAATTTTTCCTCATGCGGTTAGGTGCGTCGATCTGCATGAAGTCAGCCGGGACTGTTCGACGAACCGAGAAATTCCCGGAATTAATAGTCTTATACTATGAGGAGAAAGGAAATGCAAGAGGAATTCTATGGTTCTAACTTATTTGATTTACGAAGGTTTTCTTCCTGCGTAATCACCCTCAAATTCCATGGAACGTGCAGGCCGCAGACAGCATCTGATATCAGTGGAACTATGTGATCCACCACATACCGCTCGCCAGTTAGCTTGGTCAGTTTCATCGCCTGCAAGTAGAGCTGCCGCATAGCCAGCTTATGTTCTTTGGTTAGCCAAGGTGGGCTGGCGCTTCTGTGCCTACGTTTTCTTACGCTGGTAAGTGCTTTGTAGTATTCAGGATTGTTTTCTTTATGTTTTTTTCTGTATTGAGAAACTTCATCTTTAGGCCGTGCATTTGCTCTAGCTTTAACAGCTTCTTTATTTTTCTCGTAATACCTGCGACCAGCTGCCTTGGATGCTTCTGACTTAGGCTTTTCACTACGTTTTTTATTGTCTATAACCCAGTCTTCCTTCATACACTCAAGGCAAGAACCCTTGGTTTTGCGTAAAGCTATATGCCCACGAATGCAAGGCTGTCCAGTGAAATAATACTTATTGCCGAGTTTCTGTGCTTCTTTGCGGTTATTTGGGTATTCGCTGTAATCCATAATCTCCTCCTTATACGATACGAGGAATCATAAATTAAAGCTGGAAATAAAACAAGGGGGCCGAAGCCCCCTTGAGATACCGCATAAATACTAGATTATGCGCCTTGGCTACCAAACATACCAAGCGGATCCGACCAACCAAAGCTATAACGCTCACGGCTCTTGTAGCGTACATTCCCTGTATCAAAATCTCCGTCCATGGAGTTCGACAGCGGTGTACGAATAAAGTGCTTCATGCCGTTTGGAACGTCGGTAGTCAAATACCAGCCGTTTGTGTCGGTCAAGAAGTGGTTAATCGTATAGCCTTCTGGGATCGAACCATTGTTCTTCAGGGCGTTGATATCGTTGTCGTTAGTGCCAACACGGAGGCTGGTTTCTAACAGACGAGTAGCAACGAACTGGAGAGCCGATGGAACAATCAGCTTACGTGGTTTAGCGGCGATCAACAGATCACGTTCGTCAGTCCAAGCGGCGATCTGAATAACTGCGTTTTCCAACGAAGTTTCATTCAAGTCAGCTTGAGTAGACGGTGTGTTGCTGTTAGTGCCACCGGAGACTAAAGGGTGTGCTGTCGAGAACAGAGCAACGCCATCGCCACCTGGGTAGGTGTTGGAGAAGCCATTGTTAATGACGGCAGCAGCTTTAACCTGCTTGGTGTACGACATCGCACGAGCCAGAGCCTTGGTGTAACGAGCCGACAGTGAGTCGTACAAGTTATCCTCGATGGCCTCTTCGGTCAGCGAGAAACCAAGTGCAATAGTTTCGTGGTTGTATCGTGCTGTCCAAGCTTCTTGACCGTTGTCATAACGAATGGCACTGCCCTCGTTTTTGACTGGCGCGGCTGAGAAACCAGACAGTTTTGTTTCTTCTTCGAAAGAACGCTCGGAGGTCTCTGTTTCGTAGATCTCTTTGTGTTCTTCGCCGTAACGAGCATACTCCAAACCGAACAAAGCGTTCAGGCCAGGCAGCAGCTCTTTCAGTAGTTGTGCGCGTGAAATAGCCATGTCTTACTCCTTAAACGCCAGTCGGGTTGAGGTACGCATGCCCGCCGGTAACAGTAGCGGTATTAGCGCCAGAAAGATTCACGGAAATTGTGACGTAAGGTGCATTGAACTTACAGATAAATTCGCAATAGCCGTTCGAGCCGTTGCCAGTATCTGGCACAACGTCAACGATGCGGATTGGGAATGATGCTGTAGTTGCAGTGTTGCCACCGAAAATCGCAACTGCTGAATCACCAGTGTTGTTCGAGCCAGCGTTCTGGCACAAAACAGCGTTCTCACCAATAACATTAGGGCCATAGAAAGCCACGGTTGTACCGGAAGAAACAGATGCCACTTTGAACAATACATCAGGATCATCAGCTACATAAGCCTGAATATCTGACGCAGAAGTACCAGCAGGATAGCTCTGGTAGAACAGCTTTTGCTTTGTACTTGGATTGGTGTAAGTACAACCCATAAAGATACCAACAGGCGTAGCTGTGCTAGTGCCGGTGTCTTTCTCGATCGTACCGTTAGATGCGCGCTTAACTACATCGCCAAAGAAGATATCAGTGCCATAGCCGCTGGCAATAGACATCAGGCGAGTAGAACCGGCGAACACCTGTCCACCGATCAAATTGACCGGTAGAAGCCCGTAGGGCTTGCTTACAGTTGGATATGCCATTGTTTACTCCAAAAAATTAACTAGCCACCACTCTTAGAAGTCGATGATTTCGACTCTTTAAACAGAGGCATACGAGGGTCGTTTTGTCGCATGAGATTGTTATCTACAGCCTTAATCTGATCATCAGATTGCTTGAGGTAGTGGTTGTTACGCTGATCCACAAACTCTAGCGGGGTCTTGCAAAGCAACAATCCGCCGACTTCGATGCCATCTTTAAAACGGCTACCTTCATCGACTAGCAGTTGAAATTGTGGTTGCTCTTCAATCTTCACTGGTTCCCAACCTTCTCTGAGTTTGGCAGAGTAGTTACGGGGATCTGAAGTTCCTTGAAGAGAAACTCGAATCCATCTATACGCATATCCTGGGAGCTTATCTGGTTCTGGCAGAAGCTCTGCGGGTTTCCACTGCTTAGGGCGTTCCGCTTGGACGCGTGTTTCTACAGTTCGGGGTGTTCTATTCTCAGCCATTTGAAGCCTCCAATTTCATCATTTCTCTGACGTACTGCTCCGGGGTTAATCCTAATTTCTTGGCAATTAAGACTTGCGACTGTTTCAGCCTCACCTTTTTGGAGGGTGTGCTGCGATCTGCCGAAGCAACGACAGGAGCGGCTTTGGCACGCTGCGTTTTTTGTGGCGCAGCTTCCTCTTCCTTTTCCCCAAATTGCTCTGGGAATCGACGACGCATTGTGTCATCGACCTTCTTCCAGTATTCGTCAGTAGATGGGTAACTCGTCCCATACTGAGCAACTAGCTTTTGATGTAGCCCCAGCGCCAGGCTAGTCATTTCCTCGTCCTTACCAAACCATTCATTGCGCTCTTGCCACGCAATCGCTCGTTGGTCAGGGCGAGGCACTGGATTTGTTGCGGGTTGTACATCAACTTCTTCCTCTTGTCTAGACGGAACATACTCGTTTGCTTTTTGCAACTTGTACTGTGCCGCCGACAGCTTTTCCTGCGCCTCCAGCAAACGGTCAGAGTCGCCCATATCGTAGGCTTCTTTGTAATCCCGCTTAGCGTTATCCAACTCCATCTCGGCAGCATTCTTATAGGTACTAACAAATGTCTGCTCGCCTACAGATAGCCTGCCTTTTAGAGCTTTGTTCTCTTCCTGCATACGCTGGGCATAAGCCAAAGCTTCTTGCTGTTCGCGTAATGCCTGTTCTTTCTCGCGGCGTTCGTCATGCCAGACTTTCTTCATCTGCTTCAGACGTTCCTTCACCCCTTCGCTATAGTCTTCAAGTTCATCTTCTTCAAGATCTTGAACCATCTCTTTGGGTAAAGGCTGCCGGTTGCGATCCTCCGGGGGAGTATCGTCCTCAATCTCTATCTCGAAGTCATCCGCCGCAGCAGATACCTCCTCTTGTTCATCGGGAAACTTGAACTCATCCGCATCCATTTTGTTTGTAGCCATTTGTTTCTCCTTTGTTAAACCCTGGATATACCGCGAGGATCATCCACAACTGCCTCAACTACATCGTCATTAATCAATCTGAATTCACGACCATGTATCTTGAGACGAGTACCAGTGTTAGGGCGGGCGAGAATAAAATCCCCTTCCTTACACCATGGGCCATTTGGAAACCGTTTCTCATCTTTGTAGCAATCCGGCCCCATTTTGATTACGAAAAATACGGTGGCTAGAATCTGTTCGTGATTCATAGTCGAGTCTGCTTTTAGCAGGCCGCTCTCGAATTTTTCTTCCTTGTCCGGTAACCCAACTAAGATGTGATATCCCGTAGGAACCGGTAATTGTTTCGCCTTCTCTTCTGCTGTTTGTGGCAGAGTTGATACCTCGCCGTCTTCGGTGGCGATTGCGATTTCACTCATCAGATAACTCCATAGTTTTTGCAAGGTCTAATATAAAACCCTCTGCAATCGAGAGACCCCGAATCTCGCCGCAAAGTTTTTGGTACTCAGAATAGTCTTTGGCACAGTTGGTTGAAACCGCCTCGACTACCTGCTGACGCTTATCTCTCAATTGTTGAATGAGAATTTCAAACGCCTTATCCATAGTTATTCACCTTTTTTGGTAGGTTTCTTCGGTTCTGGCCGAAGCATATCCATGCGTTCTTTGGCTAGTTTGGAGCCAAGTTCTAATCCTTTTACTTCCATCTCGCCCTCGAATCTTGCTTTCTCTGCTGCGGCTTTTGCTCCGACCTGCATACCAGCAATCTCCTTCTGAGCGTCGATACGTGCTTTTTCCAACTCCAGCTTGTCGGCTTGAGCTGCTGCATCTGCCGCGAGCTTCTTCTCTTTGAGATCCACTTCTTTGGCTTTGAGTTGCAACTCTGCCTGTTGCATTTGCACCAGCGGGTCTTGAGCCGCTTGCTGCGCCTGCGCTTGTGCAGCTTCCGCTTGATCTTTCTGTAGCAGTTTTTGTGCTGCCAGAGCCATCATGCGGGATACTTCTACTTCCAAATCTTTCGGTAGTTCCTTGTCCATGTCTGGCAACGGAATACCAAGTTGCTCTTCTATCTGCTTGCGATACTCAAACGCAACGTGTTCATTTATATGCGCCATCATTGCCGCGCCAATCATCTGTGCTTTAGGATTCTGACCAACAATCTGCATGATCTTTGGATCTTGCATGGCCGACTGGTGGACAGTAATGTGCGCTTGATGATCCTGATATATAAATGCCTTGACTGGCTTGCCGTTCAATATGTTCATGTTCTCTTGCACTGGGTCTTTAGGCTTGAAGTCTTCGGCGCTTGGGACTAACTTGCCGATATTCTTAATACCTAGAACCTCTAGCATCTGCCGGTTTAATTCCACTAAGTCATATATCTGTGGATTGGCTTGAGCCATTTGCATAACCGCTTGATACTGGACTACCTTCTGAGCCATGGTTGCGGCGTTTGGATCTGATACCGGTATTACATCTACATGGTCGTAGTCAGATTTTTTAGCGCGGCGCGATCCTTCTACCGGGTCATAGTCATACTGATCTGGGGTGTAGTCACGAATAATCTCTTTCAATAACTTCAGCTCTTGCTTCATTGCGTAGTGAATACGCGCTTGCACTGCTGACATTACCTTTAGAGTTCTCTCAAGAATAGCTAACGTCGTACCAACTGGTGAGTTGGATGACATGTCTGCAATCTTGAGATCTGATGCGCCAGCAAACCGTCGGCCTTCTTCGACGATCTTGTCCATCAATGCTAAGAGGACTTGGCTTGGCTCTTTATATGGGAGAGGGAGGATGTTGTCTCTGATCGTGCCGGACGCGACGTCCACATCTCGGAACTCGCCGGGAGAAATTGGAGTGTCATCTCCCTTGACCCGCATTCCCTTAGTCTTAAGACCCCCAGGAAGGTTCGATAAAGTGCCAGCATCAACAAGCTGCCTAATAATAGAAGTACCAGACTTAGCAAAAGCGCCAATGAGATGAATAAGGCCGAAGGCATAGAAGCCAAAGCCAGGTATGTATGGGTAGTGAACAAAATGGTTCCTCTTCTGGCAGGTTTCATCGTCAGGATGCCAGTTCCGTCTGATAGCTAAAATCTCTTGGGAAGTTTTTTCGATAGTTACAATGTATGGGAGACCAATACCCGTCTCTTTGCCCTTATCATCTTTATCTTCGTAGCCCGGCAGATCTAAATACACCTGCATTTCCAGAAGTTTGTACCTATCGTCCGACGTAGCACGGAATCCCATGCGTTCGGCTATCTTTTTCTCTACATCGTCCAACGTATTCTGTGGTTCTGGCAGATCTATGTCTTTATAGAAGCCGGCAACCATCAATCGGCGCATTTCATTCTTGGTTTTGCGCATGACATGGGTCATACGGTTGGCAGTTTCTAAATTACTTGCGCCATAAGGGACAACTACAT
>Ga0222712_10002517_pt1 | contig 20898 bp, 18 predicted proteins | sample C33_657DmetaG_FD_165043 | JGI IMG/M metagenome (GOLD analysis project Ga0222712, IMG submission 165043) | Estuarine water microbial communities from San Francisco Bay, California, United States - C33_657D | ecosystem: Environmental > Aquatic > Marine > Unclassified | place: USA: California... | reverse complement strand
TTTTCTTATCTTCAAAATCAGATTGAGTAATTTCCCAATCACTATTTACAAACTCACCATTTATTAAATCAATATATGTTCCAACTTTATCTATAAAAACAGATTCAAAGAATATTATATTATCTTTGAATTTTGATTCATAAAATGGATATAATCCTTCCGCATCATTTATAGGTAAATTTCCCTTATATGTAAAATATTTTCCTATAAAATGATAACCATAAACTTTTTCTAAATAGTATTGTGTTGTTCCTTGAAACCCACTATCTACCATTATAATATTTTTAGCAGAACCAATTACTGAATCAATATATTTTTTATATTCAATTCGTAATTCATTTGATTTTGTTATAATTGGTTCAATCCATTTATTTAAATCAGGCAATTCTTTTTTCGTGTCAATCCATTGTTTAGGAACATTTGATTCAATGCCAAACCTACCAAATAACAAATCATTTATATCACCTTCATATCTGTGTAATTTAAATGAATCATATATTTCAGTTTCATTTGTAAATGATACCATTGATGCCAATTTACGAGATGTTTTAAAATATACACTTTTTGGTAAATCATATTTATCTCTATAATTTTCCCAAATATCTTTTAAGAAATATCCTTCTCTCGAATTAAATAAAACCAAATCTGCACCATTTAAATTATCAATCAACCATTTAAAATAATTGAATACCAACGGACCAAAATAAGTGTAACCCAATTCTTCTAATGATTGTGGATTATTATTCATCAACATAAACTTTAAAGCAAGGTATTTTTAATGCAATCCACATATCAATTATTCTTTCATCATCATCGTATGCGCAAATTACATTTGATTGAACGTGTTTTTCATACATTTTCTTTTTGTAAATTGGTGCTTTTAAAAAATTATCCTCCCAACTTCTCATAATCAATTGGTCATATTTTATATCATATTTTTCCAACCACTCTTTTGTAACTTCTCTAACAGATTCAGGTCTACCCGTAAGTAATATAACTTCTACACCACTTTTCTTATAGTGTTTCGCCAAATCAATCATTGGATAAAATGGTTTATCTGTAATAATATAAGCAGGTGTATGTGCTATATCCCAATCTATTTTTCCATTTGGTTTTGTTGCCAATTGGAATCTTGGATTACTATTGCAAAGTGTATTATCTATATCAATTATTACTTTCATAAATCTCTCACTCCTTGTTTTTCGTAAGTTACAGGGATTTTAATTCCTGTATTACAACCATTACAATTATCACAAAAAGTAATATATCCTAAATCAGTATATCCTAAATCAAATTTAAGTAAATCCTCTTTTGATATTTTATCTATCTCAACATAATCGTTTTTATCCAATGGGAATAACTTTGTCAAAACTGCACCAGTATTTAAGTGACAGTAATAAAACTTACCATTATTTAATCCTCTAAATGGAGCAGTACATGAATCAAAATGTTTGATTAGTTTATCGGTTGGTAGATTCTTTTTAATTCTTAAATCACCAAAATCATACCATTCTATTTCGTTTCTAACATAGTGTCTGATACCATTTGATTTGTAAATACCAATTACTTTTTCAACTTTGGTTTTTAGTTTTTGTAATTTATCTGAATAATTACTTACACTTAAAATTATATTACTACTTTTCAATAATTCGATTGTAGATGGTTTTGGTGCAATACTACCATTAGTTGTTATTATAAATTTATCAATTCTATCTATGTAGTTTGATAGAATGTGTTGAATAACATCTTGAATTTGTGGATGTAAAAATGGCTCTCCTCCTACTAAATGAAACACACTTACATAATCAACTATATTAAAATAAGAATCAATATCGTTTATCATAGAATCCAAATCTCTATGCTTTGGCATTTCAAAGTGTGGAATAAACATATTGCAATGAGAACAATTTAAGTTACATTTCTCCGTTACTAATACATCACTTTGGAATATATGAACTTTGTTTAGATACTCATACGGCCAGATGGAAGCAATGTTTTTATACCAAGTGTGTTTGATTCCGTGTTCATCTAAATAGATTTGATAATCTTTTCTAAACTCATCGGTTGTTATAATAACATTACCTTGCTTATCAAAATCGTTTATGTTTACTAACCGTATATTAGTTCTTGTATTTGAAAAATCTTTTGATTGGTGATAATATTCACTTACCTCATTTAGATTATTTGCAATGCCAGTTTTTACTTCGTGGTCTACAATACATTTTATTTTCAACTTTTCAGAACCAAATAAAAAATCCATAGTTCTGATAAATTGGACACACTCTTTACTAGCACCGAATAAAACATATTCGGAATCAATATCCCATTCTGATATAAATCTTTTAAAATTATTTAATTCCGAATTGTATAACATATTAAAAAACTACCCATTTGCCACTTCCGTAGTGTGGATATTTTGATTTATATTTGTAGTAAATAACATCATTTGGTATTTCTTTTTTCTTATTCCAAGTTGCTTCCGTTGGAGTATAAGTTGAAACATCATTATCTTCAATAACAAAGTAAAGTGGTAAATCAAAATTTCGTGCGTATTTATGAACCTCATAGAATATACCACTTTCAAAAGACATATCTCCTATAAAACACCAAACCTTTTCATCACTACCCCTTTCTTTAATCCCCATTGCTACACCTAATGCAATAGATAAAGTTCCACCTACAATTGCAGATGAATAAAACTTTTCATCTACATTACAAAGAGTAATAGATTTACCATCTAATATTTCATTTGTAATCCATTCTGGTGAAATTCCATGCAATAGTGCATGATAGTGAGACCTCCAAGTTGAAAAAACCCAATCATTTGCTGATATTTTTTTAAATATCTCTATGAGTTGCTCTTCGTTTCCATTTGATAGATGTATGGGACCTCTGATTTTACCTGCTTCCCATTCTCTCACTATACCGTTTTCAAACTCAATTAAATCCTGTGCAGTAAGTTCGGTATCTACTTCATTTAAAGTTTTATATTGTTCTAAATTTTGTATCATCTGTCTCTTTTTTGTAGTATCGGTTTATCGGTTGGCCATTCCATTTGAAACTCCGGGTCGTTCCATTTAATTACACCTTGCTCATTTGCATCTACATATTGACCATCATAAAATAAATTATAATGAAACATACAATCAGTAAGTGCATAGTGACCGTTTGCAAAGCCAGGAGGAACTAATACCTGTTGTCTGTTACGTTCGGATATGATGAATGATTCCCAATCCCCATAAGTAGGAGAATCTTCTCTTACATCCAAAACAATGAGGTATATTTCACCAACAACTGCTTGAACTAACTTCCAAGTTTTAGTGTCGTAGTGTAATCCTCTCAATACATTTTTGTATGAACGAGAGAATCTACCATGCACCGTAACATATGGTGCAAGTTTTAACATTACAGGATGTTCTTCCGAATGAAATGTAGTAAATATCTCCCCTCTGTATTCTCTATAAATAGATGGGGTGTATATCTCTACTTCGTTTCCAAATGTTTTTGATGGAGTTATTTCAAACTCTTTCCAATTTGAACTCATACTATGTGTTTTTTGCGTAACCCAATGGAAATCCGTTTCTAAATTCTGCACCCATTTTTGGAACTATCATTTGATATGCCATTATTAGTTCGGCAATACCCCCATCTAAACTCCATTTAGGATACCAACCGGTTGCTTCTATTTTTGCATTAGAAACTATGTAATCCCTCTTATCAGGGTCTTCGTAAAAATCGTTGTAAGATATTGCAAAATCGGTAACGTGTCCTTGTATAGTTTCCAACAACTCTTGCTTATTTAAATTTGCATCACTCAATCCTACATTGAATACCTGACCTTTGTATGTATCGTAATTATTTAACATAAACACAAAAGCATCTGCTACATCCTGAATATGAATAAAGTTTCTTTTAAATTCTTTTTCAAAAACAACAATGTATTTATCCGTAATTGCTTTATAAGTAAAATCATTTACCAATAAATCAGTTCTCATACGAGGTGATACACCAAATACAGTTGCTAATCTAAAAATGATAGCATCTGTATTAGTTTTTAAATACTTTTCTGCTTCTACTTTTGTAGTTCCATAAACCGATATTGGTTTTAATGGAGATTCTTCGGTACATTCTAACTGCCCTTCACCTAAACCATAACCACTATTTGTATTTGGATACAGTATTTTTTTACCTTTTCCTTTTGTGATTTTTATAATGTTTAAGATTTGGTCAAAGTTGATTTCCTTTGCCAACTTTGGGTCTGATGCACAAGCAGGAAATCCTACAATTGCTGCCAATGGAATTATAACTTCTGCTTTTGTGCAAAGTTCTCTTAGGAGTTCGTAATTCCTAACATCTCCATAAATAAATTTGAATTTTGGATTCGAAGTGTATTGTAATAAAGAAGTTTGATTGAATAATAATTTATCCAAAACAACAACTTCATGTCCTTCTTCTAACATTCTGCCAGTAATAACAGAACCTAAATAACCCGCACCACCTGTGATTAAAATTTTCATATAACCTTTTAGAAATATATATTATGTTCTATATAAAATTGTGGATAATTTCCATTAAAACTTATATCCCAAACTTTATATCTGTTATAATGTTTGAAATCTGAAAAGAAAGCAAAGTTTTCTTTTAATTTAAAATCATTTTTTAATTTTCTCAAATCATTAAAAACTATATCCGTATATTTTTCTTCATAGTTTTCAATTAAATCATTTACAATTGTTATTGGAACTGCTTTGTTTAATACAAATGTCATTTTATATTCAAAATCACCAAAACCTCTATGTTCTTCCGGTCCTATCATACTACCACACCCAAACCAATAAAATGCATTCGCGTATGGTTCTTTTATATCATTTTTATAAAAAATATCACCAACAAATGTATCATTTATGTAACAACTAATTTTTTTATTATCACTATGGTCACAAATCATAGTGTATTTATTAAAACTATTTAATTCTAAATCAGTTAATCTATGAAACAATTGTTTTGGTTTTGGATTACCTTTTTTATCTCTAAACCAATATGTAAACATAATATTTACATCACCATGCTGGTCTTTAAATGCGGAAACTCCACTATGCATACCATTTCTAGCTAACATAAAAGATTCTTTTTCCGTTAAAGTTTCTGGAAATAATTTTGCAGTTACATGAAGAGTAAAATCCTCATCCATATAACCATCTATTCTATCTGAAACCGCGTATCTACTTTCTGGTAGTAGGAAAAATATATTTTCCTTTGTTACTTTTAAACTCATATTTTTATTGTTCCACAAAAGTTATAAAATTCTTCTAATTCTGGAAATGTTTTGCAAAAATCAGTTCCTCTTCTTTTATCGTGATTTGAAAAATACTGATAAAAATTATATCTGTTTTTCATTTGTTGGGATGTATCTTGTGGTGAAATCATCCAATCGTAAATTCTTTTTACTTTTTGAACTTCAACATCGGAATATCCAATATGTTCATGGCTAAAAGATGGTGCTGCATAATATGTAATCAGTTTAGATTGGTCTAATATATTATTAGCAAACTGATGTGGTAGAACCTGAACTGTTTGATGTAGCGGAAATCTTAAATATGATGAATCCAAAAACACCGCAGAATTCCAATATCTATCAGTAGATGCGTAATCATTTTTTAATTTATACACACCCTGAATTAACTGTGGATAACTAAACACACTTAATGCATTGTATGTAGACATTATGGTTACAATGGTTCTATTAGATGCCGATAATATTTTGTTTACATTATCCCAAAACTTATTAAACTCCATTCCAGTTCTAACGTATGCAGCTTGTTCTCCCCACGCATCAACCGATGTGAAAATGATAAGTTCTTTAACTCTACCCTCATCTTCAATTCTTTTAATTTTTTCAATAAGTTTATCTACCAATTTATCTGGAACTCCCAAATTTGAGTTTATTGCCAATTTTAATTCTCTATTTGGGTTTGGATGTTCTATAATATAATCCAATACTCCCCAAGTATCTTTTGACATCAAAGGTTCTCCACCTGTAATTCTAAATGTATGTAAATCTCTATATAAATCAGGCCACCATTTCCAAAATGCTTCTACATATGGATTTTCTTGACTATGTGGAATTGGAAATTTATTTTCCGTTTTTAACCAGTCATTTGAATTAAAATTATCGGTTGTTGGATACCCACCATATTTTTCAATTTCTTCTACCCATTTAGAACTGTAAGCAGGTCCACAATAAGAACATTTGAAATTACAAGCATTACTAAATGCTACTTCTACATATTTTGGATTATAATCATCTCTCCAATCCGAATTTATAATCTCATCCATATGAGGATACGACCAATTTTCTCCTGATTTAAAAATTCTATCTGAAAAACGGTCGGAATTATCTTCTACATTCCAACAATAATCACACTCCGAAGGTCTTGCACCTTGTAACATTTCTTTTCTACGAAGTTTTTTATGTCTCGTATTATGAAGTGCAGACGGGTTTCTTGCTATCTCTGTTTCGGAAATTTTATGAGTTGCCGGGTGGTGACAGGAGTGATTGTGCCCATTTTGTAATTGGAGTGTAACCTGTGTCCATTTTGCCAAACACATACCAGGTCCGATATTGTTTAGCTCATCTTTAACCTTTAAATAGACGGGGTTTTCCGAATATGTTTTTTCTTCTGCCATAACTATAATTTTACATTTATCATTTGATGTTTTCCATCAATCGTATCAACGGATACTAACTCATAACTAACTGAATTTATACCATCGGATTTATAATCAATTTTATCCTGCTGCATTTCTAATATATATCTTCTTTCATTTTTTGCAGTCGTTTCTCCCTTTGCCCATTTATCAATTCCTCCTTCATTTATCAACCCTTCCGTTTGATGTGGTAAACATCTAAATTTACCATCTCTTCTATGGGGTAATATAGTGTGTGGAATTTCTATTTTTTCATTTTTTATTTCAATATTATTAGATATTCCAAAATCTAATCCCATACTAAAAATATCTAATACCAAATTATCTTGTGGAAATTCAATGTGCATATTTTTTATTTCATTAGGTGTTAAACATCTATCCCACATTGCAATCGATGCAATTGCTCCTTTAAAAAATGATTCGTTTGGTGAGTTTGAATACCCAATATAAAATGGTTCTGTGCCATATCTTTTTAATGGTTCTGTATATTCAAATGGAGATTGAGTTCCTGTTCCTAATCTAGCATCACTTTCTCTACCGTTTAAGTAGAAATGTATCTTTTTATTTTCAGCATCAACTGCCATAGTTACCCAACTCCATTGGTTTTCGTATCTTTTAATCCATTGGTATATATGATTTTTCATTCTATCCCAAAGTTGCATTGTATATGCTCTACTGTTATTAAAAGATAATCCCCAATCATAACCAGGTTTTCTGAATATTGGGTATTCTACAAATTGTCTTTCAGAATCACCAATTAACCAAATTGGTACTTTCTCAATTTGTTGGTCTGCTTTTACTAACACCGAAACTGTATGTGAATCCGATAAACAAGCTCTTTGTTCTCTGGATGGCTTGAACTCAATTTTAGAATCTATACCATTAAAATATGCTACAACTTGCTCTTCATTGTAATTCAATTTAGTTTTGTTAGCATAACCTTCTTTTACACATCTCCAAAACAAATCATCATCTTCCATACCCCAATCCCAATAATCGTTGGAATATCCGTTGGTTCGTTCTACTTGTTCTTTTGAGAATACAACTGCTCCACCAAAGTATTCCTCATATTTTAGTTGATAATCAGATTGTGAGATACGAACTGCAATGTGTTGGGGATTATCATTAGGAAATGAATAATCGCAAGTGTCATCCTCTGGAACCATATCTATATCGTGCCATACAATGTAATCACACCCATCTTCAAATGCGTGTTTAGCAGCAATGTTTTTCATTGCTCCTCTGTTAAACAGTTTATCATCTGTTTGATGTGCAAAATATATTTTAAAATCAATATCCTTTGATTCCAAAAATTTTGATACTATTGGTACAAATTCCTTTAAGTGTTCTTCTCTATTTCTATACGGAACACATACACCTAACTTATGTTTCATATTTTAACAACAACGTGAGTTTGATTATTTACTTTACTATGGCTTAATTCTTTATAAGTACAATTACTCAACCCATCGTTCTTAGTATCTTTGTATCCAGTTACTATTTCATTGTGGTATCTCAACTGATTATATCTTGTTGTTATTTCTTTCCATCCGTTTCCAACATACCCATTTTCTTCATGCGGAACTAATTGAAAAACACCATCTCTTCTATGTGGAACCTGTTTTCTTTTAATAGAATCAAAAATGTAACCAACAATTTCACAATTATCTATTATACCAGATGTTTTCATTCTTACCAAATCAATCAATTTGTAATCTTTTATAACTTTTGCATTGTAATATAATTTTAAAAAATATTCAGATGCGTAATTTTTAAAATTAGAAGTTAAACCAAAAAATTGATTGTTTGATATTTCTTTTATTTCTTTTGGTTCTAGTATTGTATCGTAAATTGCAAATTCATCAATTATTCCTTTAAAATAATTTTTACCATTATCCATTCCTAAATAAAAAGTTTTATCATCCAAAGAAAAATTGTGAATGTATCTTTCGGAGCCAACTAATTCTCCATCCTGATACATTGTTATTTTTTTAAATTGCTTATCGATTGTTACGCATATATTTGTTTTATATGCAGGTTTTATATCTGAATTTATATAATGAACCGTTCCATCGGCATCTGTTACTTCAAAATTATATCTAGAATACGAATTATATGTAATTCTAAAATTTGAATTTGCAAAAACAGTAAAAGTATCATCATACGCATCACTATCTAACATCATTTTATCAGGACAAAACGAAACAAATATTGTAATCTCATCTCTTCTTTTAAAATCATAAACACCAGTAACCGATGCGTTTGTTCCATTAAATTGTAAAGCAGCACAATTTCCTCCTTTTTGTGGAATATCAATTGTATGTAATGGTAATTGGTTTAATTTACATCTATATAACAAATCATCATCCTCAAATCCCCATCCCCAATATTCGTTTGAGTAACCGTTTATAGTTTGAAAAGACCATTCATTAAACATAGTTACCCCACCAAAATATTCATCAAAAATAACTCGTGTATCATCTGGAATAAATTTGGTTGCCATATGGAGTGGAACATCACTCCAAGAGTAATCCACGTCAATAGGTAGCATATCTACATCGTGGAAAACTACATAATCACATTTAAGTCTTTTTGCATACTTAAATCCAACATTTAGTAGTTTTCCACGATTAAATAATTCCGCATCATCTTGTTCTACAATTATTAACTCATAATCAATATCTTTATCTTTAAGATAATCAATCATATGAGTTTTAAACTGAACAAGTTGTTCGTACCTATCTCTATATGGAACTATTATTCCTAATTTTTTATCCATTATTCTTTATCCGAATTTTCAGGTAATGTTTTGTGCCATTCTGCTAGATAATACTGAATTCTATCACTCCACTCATCTTTTTCAATTTCTTCAAACCAAACGGTAAGTGCATCTAATGTAGAAGCAATCTTTTCTAATGCTTTTACTTTTCTTTGTTCCAATAATAATTGTTCTTCTGTCATATTGATATTATTTTATTAATTAATTGTTCCCATTTTGAATACCCTAAATAATGATAAGTTGGTGATAATTCAAATCCAAATCTTTCATCATCTAACGGTAATTTAAATCTATATTTTGATAACTCTCTATACATAACTCTATATTCTTCTGAATATGAGTAATCTTTATTTTGATTTGCAACGTGCCTAATTCTACCTGCGCAGGTGCTATCCCATTTAAAATGATGAACTTGCACATTATACATTTCAATTGGTGCAATTAAAGGATGCTTCCAACCTTGCCATTTCCAAGTTGTATGACCATCTATCTTTGCATAATGTTGCCCGTTTGTAATCTCAACATACCCCTTTGCAATGCAAATCTTATTAGGATTTGCTCCACTTAATGGATGTCTAAAAAATCCTGCGTATGGAAATTTTTCAAATATATCATCTGTATCTAATAACTCAACCATCTCCCCATCTACACCAATTCTATCTACGAATCCACCTCTAACCATATCCCACCCATTCATATCGCAAGCTGCTATAATGGATTTAAGTGAATAAGAATATGAGTGAAATTCATCATCATCCGATATTACCCACCAATCATTGGGATGTGTGGATTTAACTTCATTATATAATTGAGTTACTCTTTCCCAATTATATAGTTCACCAACTACTACTTTTACTATTTTAGCATTTCTGAATTCGGATACAATATTTTGAACCTCTAATAGATTGGATTTCTCTTCCCAATCATAAACAACAATATGCATTTCATCCACCATATCTTTGTAGTGGTTTAACATATGTTTTAATGTTGTTGTTCTAGAACCTGTTACTGTAACTAATCTAATCATTTTCTTCTAACTAATGTAAGACCTGTTGATGATGGTTTATTTTTTACTATTCCAAAGTTAAACAAATCAAATGTTTCCCAATTTGAATTATCTTTTAATTCTTTTACAAACCGAATAGGACCGTTCCAATCATCAAAGTCGCCCCTATCTTTTACTTCGTTTGTTATTAAATAATTATCTGCAAAATTAGGGTCAGTATCGTGAATAGAAATAATTCCATTTGGGGATAAGAGTTGGGAATATAACTCAAAATCTTCTTTAACATTTTCATAACTATGCCCTGCATCTATATGTAAGTAATCTATTTTAACATCATTTAATACGAAATAATTATGAAATGCTTCTTCTGTTGTAGTACCTAAAATACGAGGATGAAATGTTCTTCTGAAAAAAGATTCTTCTTTAAACCAATCAACTTTGCCTCCAATACCATTCATAGCATCTACTACATAAGTAACTCCAATATCTCCCCAATTTAAGTCAGAATTACCTTCAAATATATTTTGTTTATATAAATCGTATCTCGCCTGAGTCATTAATCTAGGTACAAAACCACCTCCACTACCTAAACAAACACAAACTTTTGCTCTCATATACTGAATAAGAGAATAAATAATTAATCCATCTCCTAAGTGAGTATCAGTCGCTCCATGTGACCATCTGTATGGAACAGGTATTTCTTCTTGCTCCTGATATTCATTATATTCTAAATTATTTGTTAAGTAATTCTTTAAGTAGTTTAAGTCTTGTAGCATACTATAATCAATAAGTTATAAAGTACATCAAATATACGAAAAAAAATCTACATTTACAAAACTTTTTACTTATTTATTTTATTATAATTTTTTTCTACTTCATCTTTAATTTTTGGCCAAAGGAATTCATCAAAGAATTTTGTTGATTGTCTTAAATTTGGATGGTATCCATTTTCAGCCATAGATTCATTATTATCAGTCAACCATTCAATGATTCCACCACCAAAACCACCTATATTAGTATCATCTGTAAATAAAAAGTTACTAAAATCTATTTTTTCCAATAACTCATTTATTATATTTACTTCGTAGAATGAATCTTCGTACTCTTCTAGTTGTTCTAATATATTTTTTGTTTTTAGAGTAGAATAATCCCCTGCTTTAAAATCTTTTCTTTTTTGTAAATTAATCAAATTATTAATTGCAACATCCATTTGCATCAAATTACCAATAGTAATCATCTTATATGGTATATTTGCATCTTTTAAATATGTTTGAGTATGGTATATATTTTCTAATGTATCAATAACTGCACCATGAACCGAATAATATTTTTCATAAAATTCTTTTGCATACCCTTCGGTACTTGTTCCATTATGCATATAATTTATTTTATTTATTCTTTCAGGATGTGCATCCATTCTAGGAAATATGTTTGCTCTATCTTCTGAAACAAAAACTGGATAATCCCATCTATCTATTGTAGACCATTGGATTATTGCGTAATCTATATTATCTTTGTACTTAACACCATGTAATGCGTGAAATGTTTTTCTTCTTATTAATGTATTACCCGCACCACCTGCTCCTACATTTATAATATCATATTTTCCGTTCGGGTCAAAATGATTGTAAAATATGTATCCATAATTTCCAAATGCGATGGGCCAATTTTCTGGACCAGCAGTATATGAACATCCGTTTGTTAGTATCATAATAATTTGTTTATTTTATTCATTATTTTACAATAATGTTGTATTAATTTACGCTTATTTTCTTTTATAGTATCGGCTTTTCTTATAAAAATATTTCTAATATCGGATTGATTTTTATTTTTTAAAAAGTAAATTATCATATCAATCTGTTCTAATTCATTTTTATCTTCAATTCCATTTAATCCAAATTCATCTAAAAACAAATCTATACCAATTTTTTCAAAATCTTTATAAACTTTATTAGAACCAAATATTAATGCAAACTTTTCGGATAGTATTGGTTTTATAGATTTTTCTGTAAAAAATCCATATTTTAAACCAAATATACAATGAGTTTCACCAACTATATCAAAATAAGATTCATCATATTCTCTATCTCTGAAATAATAAAGTAAATGGTCAAACTCAAATGGTGCATTTAATGGGGTAACATTTATTTCATTTTTTATTTTATTTAGTTTATTATAAACTTCTTTTGTAAAATATCGTTTATGATTATCAGTATGTGTTTTGGTATTATCGGTATATATATGTCCATCATTTATTGCTTGCATATATTCATTTAAATACTTTTCATTTATAGAATTCAAACCATTTTTTAATACATTAGAATCATATCCTTTTAACAAAAATTGAACTCTATGAAATCTCGGTTTTAATGCTAAATTTGAATATACATACCTTTTTGTTATACTGTGTGATATATTAAAATTAGAAAACATATCATAAAAATTAACATTATATTGATAATTTCCATTTAAAGAACTTGGAAATAATAAACGAACTATCTGTCCTTCTGCAAAAATATGAAACATAGAATAAAATGAATCATAATGAAATCCATTTTCTCCTTCAAATAATTCATAATCTGTCATTTTAATATGATTAAATTTAAAATCATATTTAAAATATTTTTCATCTATTTCATATTCATTTGCTTCTAAAAATGCAAAATTAAATAAAACTTTTATATTTCTATCAACATATAATTGCTCCAATTTGTTAAATTCAATTGGATTTGTTTTCATCAATGGTAGATATAATTCACTCCATATTTTTCTGTCAACTATTATTATCGAATTATCAATTGGATTTGTATATAATAAATCAATAGTTGTAATTCCTTCAAATGATTTTAAATTATTTAATGTTTCATATGGATTTTGTATATAATGATTTATTATTATATCTTCTCCATTATTATTTATAACCAAATTATGACATCTACCAGTATCGCTTGTATCTACTGATTTTAGTTTTGCTTCTGGAAACAAGCATTGCAACTCACTATTAGTTGCTAATATATTTAATGACCTCATTTATCCAATTCTGTTTGTTTGTAAATTTTTCTAATCCTGTTTTTAATTTATTAAATTCTTTCAGATTTTTTTCATAATCTTCTTCTAATATTTCCAAATATCTTTGATGAAATTGTCCTTTACTACTTGCTCTGTATTTGTAATCAATATGTTTCATCCAATCGGTATGTATAATTGGAATTTTACCATTATCGATAGCATCAAATATTGAATACCCAAACGGTTCTTTTTCATAACATCCGTGAAATATTTGAAAATTACTTTCAAAAAACTTAGTATGAAATCTATAATCAAATTCCATAAACCTATGATAATCCGAATTAGTTTTAGAAGCTTCTAACATTCTTCTATAATCATATTTGTTTGAAAATATAATAGATGGAATGTAATCTAAATAATGTGCGTTCTTTCGAGTTTCACATCTTGCAGCATAACCTATCTTATTACTTTGAACATCTTCAAATGGTTTGTTGTGTTTCCATTCATAATAGTTTGGTATTGTAACTGTATTTGGATAGTATGTATGTATAGTATCGTTCTCATACCCAATCCAAACTATATTATCAGAATTATCTAATATTTCTTTTTGCCATTCCCAATCAATACGAGTCATTAGATTTTCGTACTCATTATTTAATCCTAACATATCGGGAATAAAAGCATGAACAAAAGTTGTGTGAGTTTTGTGAAGATACTTTTTGATTATAGGATTTGGTTTGTAAGAATGATGTAAAAAAACTATCTTATCACACTCATCCAATATCCTATCTATTTCCTCATCGTTTCCAAAAGTGTAGATTGCATCTTTTTCTGGCAATAAAGGTCTACCATCAACTACAATTTTGTAATCTTCCGTAACTAATGGTAAAATGTTCTCCATAAAGTTGTTACACCATATATCAGAACCCCCTACTATATTTTTTCCGTAACCCGTTGTAATGAATACAATCATACTTATAATTATTAAAAATTATAACAAAACGGATGTTTTTGCAGTTTTTTGTATCTGTTGCCAATAATGCCAACTAGCCGTATCCTTTAACATTTCTAATTCAATATTGTATGGTAATGAATTGATATAATTTGATTTAAAAAATCTCTCATTTTGATTTGATGTTACCCCTGCGTTATGAAATATATTCATTTTAAAATATTCAGCTTCATTGGATGTACCCCAACTAAAATCAAAATTGGGATGACAAATCGTATTATATCCTAATCTCCATCCACCCCATAAAACTGCCCACATATCAGCACACCATATTTGCAAAGGATGGTATGCGATTCTTTCTTCGCCAGGTGGCATTGTCCTTCTATCTTCTAGTATTTTTTGATTATTTAATTCAGAAATTTCTTTATACAATTTTTCAGAATCACTTTCAACTCTATTCCAAAAATTATAATCCAATCCTTTCATTAGGTATTGTGCTCCTATTGAGTTCAACTCATTATTTTGAATTAAAGATTCAGGTAAATCCATTATTTTACACATCTCATCTATTACATCTTGTCCTTTTGATTTGATGTATGAGTGTGCTATATACCAACGAGTATCTGAACCATACCATATGTTATCAGAAATCATCTCATCTGTAATCCAATTTTGAATTGGACTAGTAAATATAATATCACAATCATGATAGAATATTGTTTCATCTTTTAATTCAGGATATTTTTCCCAATGTTGTTTTAGGATATTAGGTCTGATTGATGAAATGTAATGTTTAGTCTCTCTCGTATCATCATAGAAAAAGAATCGTGCCGGATAACCATTTGCTAATTTACTCCACTCTTCTGATATAATTCCGTTTTCTTTCCAACATACAATATCTACATTATTGGGATTTACTCCCATTTGAACAAAATTATTTAACATTACTTCTACTTGCCAAACATAATAAGTAGTAGCAGGTTGAGCACATATAAATCTTAAATTTTTCATAACTTTTTTATTTTTAATTAATATATTTGTATTATGAACATGCACCCTGTGGAGCACTTATATTTATCGCACCACCAGCACTAACTGTACCAGTTCTTGCACAAATAGCTGTGAAACCACTATATCCTAATTCAACATCATAAATCCAATTTCCATCGCAAGATTGATAACTATAATAATCCGAATATTCCGTATCACTATTATACAAATTATATTGTTGACAATCAGGAGGTGGTGGTGGTGCTTCCGTAGTTGTTGTTGTAGTAGTACTTGTAGTAGTTGTCGTACAAGCTAATTGACTTCCTATTGTAATTTGTATTGAATTATCTGTATGGAAAGAAGTTGATAAATAGAAATCACCATCCGTTGTATTATAGAATCCACTTCCCACATTACTATAAGACCAAACGGCAGTAGGCTCACTTGTTGTTAAACAAGTTGAAGTATTATAAGTATATCGTAAATATCTATATCTCGGTGCTTCCGTTGTTGTTGTAGTTGTAGTAGTTGTAGTAGTTGTAGTTGTACAAGCTACATTTATTGAGTATGCTTGACTTTGATTATTAGCACTATCTTTTGCTATTAAAAAATATTGTTGTGCACAACTTAAATTAGTATATTGTGTACCAGGTCCACTATATACTTGCCAAGAACTACCATAATTTATGGTTGTTTCATAACCTGTTCCAGTACCACCCGTAATGTTTGAAATTCTAATATCTACGGTATCACCTACTAATCTTGTACTATAAGTTATATAAATCGGTGGAGATGTAGTTGTTGTAGTTGTTGTAGTACAATTAAATGTTATTTTACCTCTAACTTTTTGCACATACCCATTTGCCGTATCTATAAGATATGTATCATATGATTCAAATGAATCTAAACCAGTAATTGTAGCAAAATTTGAATTTATAATTGCTCCATCGGAATATCTATATAATCTATAACTATATCCACCACTACCACCTGTTACATTTTCGAAGAAAATAGTTCCAACTCCATTATCATCACAAACACCCCTAGTTGTAGCACTTAGTATAGGTAAACAATCAATTACAACCGGGTTGGCAACATACGAATAAATTACATTATCGGTCACACTTTTTACTTTTATAACATAATTACCATCTTGTAAATTGCTAAATGTTTGAGTAGTATTTGTTGTAGTTGATGTAAAATTTACACCATTATCAATACTATACTGATATTGCCCGCTACCACCAGCAACAGTAATCACAATTCTACCACTACCTTCATATTCAACACAACTAGCAACTACATTTGTAAATGAGAATGGTGGTAATGTAGTAGTAGTGGTTGTGGTCGTTGTAGTAGTGGTTGTGGTTGTTGTAGTTGTTGCACCACCAAATGAATAAAAATCACTAAATTTATCAGGAGCATCAAATTTTACATCAGCAGTACCTGCTTTTGCTATGACGTTATAAGCTCGCAATGAGTTCGATGTAGAACTTACTGCTGCTTTTATTTCTGACATTTTAATTGGACCTGATGGTTGTAATGCCATTACCTATTCTTTAACTCGTCTATCTCTTTTTTCAATTCTTTAATTGCTTCCACTAATAAAGGAACTATTTTTTCGTATTGGATAGTTAAATAGTTTTCTCCACTTATGGATTCTCCTGTTTTTGTATCAACATCAAAAGGAGCGGGTTTAATAATATGTGGCAATACGGATTGAACTTCTTGTGCTAAAAATCCTACTTCTTCAATATCACCTTTTTTATTTGATAATTGTTTAGCAACATCATTCCAATTAAAATATACACCATTTATTTTTGATAATTTTTCTAATGGATTATCTATTACTCTAATGTTATTCTTTAATCGTTTATCAGATGTGTTTGCAGTTACATCGCCTGTAAATGTTCCTTCTCCACCAACTTGTAACATAGCAGAAGTACCTTCTCTGGACATAATTACATATGCACCAGAATCTCTTGCTACTTGAATACCACCTGCTATAATTTCAACAAATGAACTTACTACAACCGCATCCCATCTAATACCCACCATAGAGTATGTATATAATACCGCAGGGTTTCCACCCTGATTCCACGTAAATATTTGAACAACTCTATAAGTTTCACCTGCGCCAGTTATTGTTATTTGTGCAGTTTTTCCGTTTACCGAAGTCCATGTGGTACTATTGATAAAACTTTCACCAAACTCTCCCGTAGCAGTTAAACTGGCTTGAACGCCAAGTATACTTCTTAGTGCACCGGTAGATGTATTTTGTAAATAAATATTATTATATGCATCTAAATTATATGCATTTGCGGTTGTCATTGCAGTATTACCATCACCACTTTGAACAACAACAGATATAACATATGTTTTGCCGGCCTCTGCGACGAATTCACCACCAACGATTCTAGTAACAGTATTTCCAGGTGCACTAGTAGAAAGAAAACCAGCAGTTTGATTTGCAAGTCCTCCCGTACTAACACGAGATGCAAAAGTAGTAGCTTGTTTTATAAATATACGTCCAATACCACTTGTATCAAAAAAAGTTATGTTTTTACCACCTACTCCACCTCCGGCATCCAAAGTAATTGCACTTGGAACATATATTTTATTATCACCGATTGTCCATCCCCCAATTAAACCACTATTTGCAGTTATTTCTCCTGTAAATGTTCCCGTAGCACCTGATAAAGTTGCACCACTTATAGTTCCACCTGAAATGTTTCCAGATGCAACAATATTTCCACTAAAAGTTCCACCCCCTGCATTAATCTCACCAGTTACAGTTAAATTACCACTTGTATCAAATGTTAATTTATTACCTAATGAAAAACGGTTGGTACTATCTACATAAAATGCAGTATTTGCATTCCCATATGTACCATTACCGATATAAATTGCTTTGGCTGCACCATTTAATGTAATACCATTATCTCCTACTTTTAATGTCTGTGATATATAACCGTTTGCTCCTGCGATAACAGGTGATATAATACTTGTAGAACTAATTAAAGTTCCACCAGTATATGTTCCGTTTGCAATACTATCAGCAACTGCTTTTGCATTTTGAAATGCCGCAGATGCAGAAAGTGCTGCATTTGATGCCGATATTGCGCTTGTTGTTATTGCAATATTTGCTTTTGTAGTTGCATCACTTGCTGCGTTTGATTGTGCCGCACTTGCTGATATTGATGCCGAAGCAGCTGCTCTTGCCGCATATAAAGCGGCGTTTGAATCAGTTGCAGCATTTCCACCCGTTACATTTATAGTTCCATTTACTTCTAAATTACCGGCGGTGTTGTATGATAATTTATTACCCAATGAAAATTGTCCATTACTATCCAAATATACCGATGTATTTGTATTATTGAATGCTCCCGAAGATTCCGTATCACCCGATGGAACTGCTCCTCCTATGAATATTTTTCTAGGAGTTTGCCTTGCATCTAAATAAATTGAATTAGGAGATTGTCCAACCTTAAATAAGGTACTAAAATATCCCAATTGGCCACCCAAAACAGGAGAATAAATTACATTATCTCCAATAAATGAACCACTAAAATTACCATCTGCTAATCGTTGAACTCTGGTAAAAGCGGGTAATAATCCTTGATAAATACTTTGACTTACCGATGCACTTAATGTTGTAATTGATGCGGATACTGATGAACTTAATGATGTAATAGAACCACTAACACTGCTACTCAATGATGTAATAGAACCACTAACACTCCCACTTAAAGTATTAATAGAACCACTAACACTCCCACTTAAAGTAGTGATACTTCCACTTGCAGATGAACTATATGTAGTCATCGTTCCACTAATAGAAGATGATACCTTAAAAAGTAAATCCAATGATGATGAAAGAGATGCACTTATTAAAGCAGTTGTATTAGGTGCTCCTACAAATGTTGCACTTTGGGTTACGGATACAGGAACATAATTATTATTTAAATCATAAAACTCAAATCTAAAATTAAATAAATCATTTCCTAATATAGTCGGCATCGTTGTAATAAACGAAACACTATCTGGTGAAAATGCCGTATCTTGTGATAATTTCAAACTCACATTACCCAAATGCCATTCTCCGTTTGATTGTGAGAAATACAAAGATGCAGATGGGTAATTACTACCAATACTAAATGGTATTACAGTATCTGATAGATTTTTTGTTGGAGTTGTACCTAATAAAGTTCCAATACTACTACTAACTGTTTTTGATTCGGTTGTATAACTTAAATATATTCCTAAATTAGAACTTACAGATGATGAATAAAATGCATCTAAATTTAATTCGTATGTATTAGTAGAACTTATATCCAATGATTGCGTATATGTAAATATACCACTACCTGATAATTTCAATCCACTTTCTATTCTACTCGATGTAAGTTCTGCTTTTAATGAACCAGTATTCCAATAATTTTGTAAAGTTTCAGATGTAAATATACCAGTTTCTCCAATTACACTACCACTTAATCCGTATGTGGTTAATAATTCTTTTGATTCTAATAAAACATCTTGTATTAAATCATAATCTGAAATATCTCCTTGCGATGTTCTAAATACTTTTACTCTTCTTACATCTCCTGCAAATGTTTCTAAATTTGAAAGATTTATTTGAGCAAATGATTGACTAATTCCAGAATCAACTTTTAAACCAGTATTAGTATCTATACTATACAATGGTTGTAATAATTCTTTAATTGTAGCAGTTGGTCTTTTGTAAAAACGAATTTTTGTAACATTCGGTAATGATGGGTTTACATTTACCGTTTTTGTCCATTTTACATTATATGTATCTTTCCAATCATCAGGTATAGGTAATCGTAAACCATTTGATTCATATTCTTTTAATTCACCTAATATAGTAATCGTAGCAGGACCAAATGCAGTTCCATCGGCAGGATTTCCGTTTGCATCTATTGTTTTGTTTGGATATATGTAAACTGCAACTACCTTTGAAGTACCTTCATAGTATTCCGTTACAATCGCTTCTCCACCAACCGATGCCGATACTATACCTTCACCTGGTTCGTGATATATAATATTTCCATTTGCATCCTTTATTTGGATTTTAATAAGAGTATCTGCTACCAAATATTCGGAACCTTGAATAAGGAATGCATTTTTACCACCAGTAAGTGTATCGTTTAATTCGGTTATTTTGAAATATGTACTATTTGGGTCTGTATCATTTATTAATACATTTACCTTTTCTAACCTATCATCAAATAGAGTTTTTTTTATTACAGACATTATCCGATTTCGTTTACCATAAATATCTTAAAAAATTAAAGTATGATATTTATATTTAGAAAACTAATAATTACTAAATAAAACTAAAATTATGAAGTATGCAATGTTACAAATAAAAAAAGAAACCCACGAACTTCTCAAAGAATATTGTGAAGAACATGGGTTTAAAATGGGTAGTTT
>Ga0222712_10002516_pt1 | contig 20912 bp, 44 predicted proteins | sample C33_657DmetaG_FD_165043 | JGI IMG/M metagenome (GOLD analysis project Ga0222712, IMG submission 165043) | Estuarine water microbial communities from San Francisco Bay, California, United States - C33_657D | ecosystem: Environmental > Aquatic > Marine > Unclassified | place: USA: California... | reverse complement strand
TGGCATGAATCCAGTGACCACGGGCGGGAGAGTTTTTAGAAAACTTTGTTCCTGCTTGAGCAGTAATCATGTTCCAAAGCTTAGGATTAGCGGCTTCCCGATTTTCCGTTTCCTTTACTTCTTTACCTCTAATTAATGCCATATCAAATCCTTTTATAAATAAGGAACCTACCCCCGCCAGGTATGTTAAACGCCTGTAGAAAAACGGGGGTAGGAAACCTAATTAATCGTTTACGACTGAAGGGTTAGATGCTTTTTGATTAGCGCCGCTACGGAAAACTTCCTCAAAGCGGTTATCGCCATGGTCAGCAAATGCGCCAGCAGAAAATTCTGACAAGTTTGCTGGTGCTTCTACCCAAGCTGCTGAACCTACGTGAGCACGCTCGCGCATTGTTTCTTCAGCTGTCTTTGTGTGGACTGGCTTGTTACGGTTAGGACGACCTGCTGCAGGTTCGTATCCCTGCATTGCACCGTTAGTAAATTCCTGTGGAATGTCGGTGTCTGTTGCAAGACCTTCTTCAAAGCGAAGAGGGCCGCGTTGTCCTGGAGTTGCAGGGGACATCTTACGGTCGTAAGTGTTGCCTGGACGTTCAGGAAACTTTGGTGTTGGGGCAATTGCCATTTTTATTACTCCTTATAAGGGTTGAGGACCTCGTAGAAAAGTATCCTGCGATTTGAATCTAAAGTCAGGCTAAAGTAACGACTATTTAAAGAATGGAGAGCTAGAGACCTCAACCATAGGCATGGTTAAATCTAGGGTTAGTGCACAAGCAATAGCTAGGCTATCGGCGTAGTCATCGTGGGCATGGGCTTCATCTGGGGCATGGGCAAGAAAGTTAGGACCAGTAAACTTGGTTTCTAAATCTGTCATTTGTTGGTAAAACCGCTTCCAAGTACGTAACCGTCGTGTTTTTGCGTGAGCAGGCCAACCAACCATACGTCGGTCAATTAACGCTTTAAGGTGTTTCCAACGTTTTGATTGTTCTGGTTGGCTACTGCCAATTGAATGCACTTCGGCTCTAGGAAGTAACAACCGTAATCTTTGAGCAACTGCGTCACCCACACCGTTAGCGTCAACACCTACACTAAGTACATCGTAACTTCCAAGAAAGTTAACTATTTGAAAATACTGGTCTTCCCAGTCATCGCCTTGAATCTCTAACCAATTTAAAACTCTATGGTCGTAGTATCCAAACTCATCTGGCCTATCCCAGTCTACCCAGACAACCGTGACGACCGTCGAGTCCAATTTGCGAGCGGGGTCGATGCCGACCACAACTGGAGAACGATGCCAAGCTTTAACCAACTCTTGTGAGGTGTCTCCAAGTTCGTCCATGATTGTGGATGTGACAAACATCCCTCTCTCCAGCAACCATTTACAACAGTAGGACATTTGGAATTCATCTGAGTCCTCTCCAATACGAAGCATCTCTTTTTTAATAAACTTTGCATAGTTAACGTTGCATTTAGATACATCTCGGTAATCCCACTCAAAGTGATTTTGCCTTGCTCGTGTTCCCGTTTGACGACGCTTATTTAACTGTATCGAACGATAAAAATTATTCTTATGAGTAGTAGGAGTGCCAGTCTTCACCATTGTTCCTGAGTAATACGCCAACATAGGTGAAATAGACTTAGATACCACAAAGTCGTCTGCTTCTTGGCACTCATCAATAACGATAAGATGGAAAGACTTAGATTCAATTTTAGCTCTAGGGTTAGCTGTCATCATCATTAAAGATGAACCAGAGTTCTTTAATTTAATCTGTCGTGTAACACCAGGAACTTTACCTAACGAGTCATCAATCTCTGGGTCACCAAGAATCTCAAGCGCTCGCTCTGATGTAAGACGATTAACAGTACGACCGAAAAGGGTTTCTACCTGACCTTCAACAGGAGCAAACATACCAATCCAAATACCATTTTCAAACTTACCAAGTAGGTCTGGGTACATTTTCGCAAGTCTTGGGAGAAGTACCATAAGTGTAGCTACAGTGTTAGCAATAGTTTCTGATTTACCTGACTGACGTGCAGCAAGTGCGGTTACTTCTTCACCATCATTAATAAGTACAGATTCAATAATGCGGCGAGCAAGCGGCATTTGATAGGGGTGAAGGGTGTGACCTACAAGAGCATCCATAAATTGAATGCAACGGTCAACTAGTTTCTTAACAAACTCTTTAGATAACTCATCAAGTTCTTCTTCCTCTTCTTCGGGAAGGGCGTCCTCGTCTTCGAGTTCATCCTCAGGGAAAAACTCTTCGTCATCTTCTTCTAAAACAATGTTGTTGTCCATATTAACCTTAGTTTAATAGAAAACAAAAAGCCTGGGCAGTTATACCCAGGACCTTTTGATGCCACCACACGGGGAGAGGAAGAGAGGCAGAACAAAGTTTAGCATAAAATCGACAAATAGATTTAACGGCTTTTCATTCTGGTGTGCAACTCGTTTACAACGGCATGCAAAGCTTCGGAACCTTGCAGGGCTTCATTTAAAAATACCATGTCTCTATTTTTAGAGTAAGACGATAGACATCTAGATATATCAATTAGGGCCTGTTCTGACCACATTTCTAATTCACCAGTAGGTATCTTAGATACACGTCTTGCCACTTTTTCAGAAAATGGTTTTACCCACGGCTTTTTATCTTTAAAAAAACTCATCATATGCCCCGTCCTCTGGTTTCCAGGCAGTTCGCCCTCTCATAGCTCCTTTTAATATCTCATCTACCCTTGCGTCATCATCAGGGTTAACGTTTGGGTTATTAATCCAAACCCCAAAATAGAAACCAGGGTTTGTAAATGGTACTCTAAAAACTAGGCATTTGCCTAAACGGTACGGGTGTTCAATTTCTTGGGTAGTTCCTACTTCAATTACAGGTAAAGCTTTCTTGTGCCAGTACCTTAGAGTTCCTCCGTATAGTGGTCCGTATGATTTCATCTTATTTTTTAGGTCCAAACAAGTAATCGTCTAAGGTGGGCAATCCTTGAATTTTATCAGATTTAGATGCGTTATCACTCATGCGTGTTTTAGCTTCTGTAGACATCGTGTCTAAGTTTGCAGGTCCCATATCAGACCAAGTGTCTAAACCAGATTCTTTTAGGTATTTTCCAGTAGATGAAGAGTTTTGAAGTCCTACCCATATTTGTGTAGGGACGTTTCTATATTCCCACCAAGTGTTGTCTCTAAAAACAACATACAGGGTCCTAGAGTTAGCGTTATAACCAATACTCTTTGCTCGCGGTCTTGGTGGGTTACTGGTAGGAGCTGTTTCTAGTTTAGTACCAGCTTCAGTAACGTCTTTTGGAACTCTAGAGTCAAAGTCGTTTTTTCTTTGTAATTCGTCGCTAACCTCTTTAAAGCGAGAAGATATTGTCTCTTTTTGTTTTTTTGTAGCCATTATTCCTCACAGCTATGTAACTGAGTCTCAGTCTCTAAAACACGTGCAAAACAACGAGCGCAGCGAAGATACTTAGGTGGGTTGTAATTATTTTGAGCAGTAGCGCCTAATTCAAAGTCTGAGCCATCCTCATCTTGAGGAGAGTCATAATCAGTAACTATTCGGGATTCCCTAAATAGTTCGCTTGGAAAAGGTCCTTGCGGGTTTACGACTGAATCTGGAACTGGATGAACTTGAACTGCTTGTCGTCTAGTTACTTTCATCCGCGGCTACTTCGTCCGCTTTTGGCTCTGCTTTTTTCTTTGCAGATTTATCAGCAGGCTTTTCATCAATAGCCTCTACTAATGGGAAGTGACCCAAGTTAGCGCGGTCACGAAGCCATGCTGGCAAACAAGTAGAGCAGTAGTTAACTGGGTTTACGCCAGGGTCAGCGCAGGTATAGTCTGCATTAGTTTCACAGTTGTCGCATTTTACGTTTGCCATAATATCCTCCTAATAGTGGGAGGCGGAGTTACCCGCCTCCCCTTATTCTACTTAGTAGAGCCGATTCCGTACGCCTTATCCTTAGGATTTAGCGCTTTAGCAAGTGGACCGACTAGACCAGCAATGAAAGCATTTAGCAGAGTCTTTGGGTCTGTGATGCCGCTCATGTATAGAGCAGCGACTGACGCAGCTGAAGCACGTAGATAGGTGCCAAGAGCTGAGATAAGTTGTTCTTTATTCATGTTTCTCCTTTTATCCCTATGTGTGTGGGGATAGTAAAAGAGTACTCCTACTTTTCGGTTTCGTCTAGGTGCTGTGTAAAGCGACCCTCAAGACGAGCAATAGAGATGCGTAGGTCTACCATCTCAGTGTGAATTTTATTTACGGTATCTTTCATCGAGCTGCCTCCGTTGGGCTTAAGCTCGTGTACAAAATTCTTTAGGTATGATTTTAATACCCATGATGTGGCTGTAATAATTGCTGCACCAAAAGCTGCAAATCCAGCTAATGTGCCAGCCCACTCTGCTAATGACATAATATACCAATCCTAGTTTAAATTTGATTAGCGCGTTATGTCGTCCATATGATAAAAACAAGCGTGATGTAATACATAATTAAATAGGTAAATACCCCATTTGTCTCATTAAAATAAAAATATTTAAATTTTTCTGTTTGCACTTGACTTACCCTGTAAGGCTGTGGCAACCTTGTAGGTGATAAGCCACCAGTGATGGTGGCTTTTCGCACTGAGAGGAGCAATCAAATGCTTAATATCAGAATCAATCTAACAGTTGATTTAAAGAAGGTAGGAGCAGCTGTAATGGCAGGGTTTTTAATCTTGTCACATATAGTTACCCCAGCATACGCACTAAGCAGTACAAAGGATGCCGAGCAGAAATTCTTGGTAGCCAATGAAAAGCCTATAACCGTATCGCTTTCCCGCCTTAAAGTAGTAACAACAAAATCAGCAGCCAAGGCCGCCTTGGCAAGTGACACCGTCAAATACTTTGACGCTGAAGCGCTCGCTTTTCTGACCGTCTATACAAAAGATTGGTCAATTGGCGAATGGACATGTCTCCGTAACCTGTGGACTAAAGAGAGCCACTTTAACCCTAAGGCTTTAAATAAGTCTTCTGGTGCTTACGGAATTGCACAGTTCATGCCCTCAACGTGGGGCAACTACAAGGTAGAAAAAACAGAAAGTGCACAACTTCAAATAAAATACGGGCTTCGTTATATTGAAAAAAGATATGGGAGTGAAAATGAGCCAAATGGCGCATGTAATGCTTGGAGATTCTGGCAGAATAACAAGTGGTACTAACGCACCAAATTTTGACGGTACCCAACCCTGCAAAGGAATGGATACTGAGATGTTTTTTCCAGCCCCAGAACGGTTATTGGAATCCAAACGGTTTCTAAAGACAGTCTGTGGGAGTTGTAGCTTTCAAAACCCGTGCTTACAGTGGGCGCTTGATAACCAAGAACTTGGTATCTGGGCGGGCACTGACGAGAAAGACAGACATTCGATAAAAAGACGAAAAATTTAAATAAAAAAGCCCCAGCCAATTGGCTGGGGCTTTTTGCTTGGGAGTTTAAGAAACTGCCGCAAATGGTGTGATTGTGATTGTAGCTGTTGTAGCAATTGTTGCAGCGCCTGCTGCTGTTGACTGAGTCTTGATTGTGCCAGCAACACCTGAAAGACCAGCAACAGAAAGACCTGATGTTGATAGTGTTCCTGAAGTTGTGGTTGTGTAAGAAACAGTGTTTGTAGCAACTGCTGTAACTGTGTAGGTACCGTTAAGTACATCATTTGGAGCTACAAGAGATGCAACTGTAATCTTTGTGCCTACTGGGTACTTAGCACCAGAACCTGCTGAGGTAATTGTTGCTGCTGTGCCTGTACGTGCAACTGCTGTAATTGTTGAAACTGCGTTTGTTGCTGCTGCTGCAGTTGTGATGTTAGCTGCTTCGTAACCAGCATCCTTAAGCTCATCAAGAGCTACTGCTAGTGTGTCACCAAGTACTGAAGGTACGTTGATGTAGCCGATTCCAGCGCCATCAGCTGCTGTTAGAGCAGTTGTTAGCTGAACCTTGCCGTACTGGCCTGTGATAGCTCCACCATTAGCTGCGTTAGTTACTGTAAAGCTAAGTGCGTTAGCTGTAGCAACTGTTGCTGCTGAAAGGTTGTAAGCGCCGATTGAAAGGCCTGTAATGTTTACAGAGTCTCCAACTGCAAGGCTGTTCTGTGATGTGTAAGTAACAGTTGTGCCGTTACCTGAAACTGCTGTGATGATGTAATTGCCTGTACCAGCTGTAAATGCTGGGAATCCTGACCAACCTGCTTCTGCGTTTGCGTGGTTGTCAAGAGCTGCGTCTAAACGGTCAGCTGCTACACGTGTAGTAGCTGCCCAAGCGTAATCGCCTGTTGAGCCGCCGATGTTTGCTGGGGTCACTGCCGCAGCACGGTCATCATTTGGCTGCATAGGGAAGTTACCCCATACAAAGTCAACGGCTTGCTGACCTGATGTATCTGTTGCCATTAAAAGTACCTGTTTTCTCTAGAGTGGTAATTACGCCTGATATCGGGGGCGCTATCACTATTCTCCAAGAGGATTTACCTATTGTCAGGCGAAACTCGGGGTTTTACTCAAACCAATTGACTACCGTATAACGCAAGCCCTCAGTCACTGGATATATCTTGTGATTATAGACGTAATTGGCAGCAAAGAGGATAGCCATATTTGCCTTAGGTTTAATCTTTAATCCAAAACGTGGGAACTCAATCTCCCCACCCTCATAGTCATCATTGAGGTAGTAAGAGATGGAAAAAGTTCTAGGCATGCTCTTATTATCGTCTACGTGGTTTTCAAAATGATGGCCTTTACCATATTTTAAAATTTGCCAGGATTCCCCCGTAGCATACGGTTGGCACCCATGACTAGTAGCGTAATCTAAAATAGTTGGCTGCAATTTTTCATTTAAAAGGTCGTGTACTTGAACACCTGCTCCAAAATTAGCGTTTCTTAAACTAGGGTTTCTATCAAAACCGTGCAGCCCAATAGTTTCAACAACTCTTATATCGGTGTTAACTTTATAAGAACCAGTGCTGGTATCACCAACATTTCCAATAGTACCAAGTTGCCAAGCAAGTTGTTTTATTTCTACAAGGCCTTCTATGTCACTTATAAAACTTTGTGGGTTCTCCATAACATCGTAATAAGCCCAAATACCTGGGGCTAGCTCTTCGCGGTTAAATTCCATTATTGTGCTACCTCTACTTGACCCCATTTATGCAGAGGGCACTCAGCTTTAGCTAATTTTGATTTTTCTGGCATAAAACAGCCGCATTTTTTACATTGTTTAGTAAGTCCAATTAACTCTGGGCATGACAAGCACATGTCGTACCTAGTTTTTTGAATTTCATCTGAAACACGTTCAACGTTTGGATTTACTAAATCCCAAGGTCTTGTTTCACCAAGGTTTTTCTTCCATTGTTTCCAAGGACTTAGCTTACCCTCTTCAGGCGTTGTCATATTCTGCTCCTTATTGTTGTCTTGGTCTTACAAACCCTATACCGTCGTGAGTCCAACCTTCTCCAATATCTTGGTTAGGCATAAATTCAATAACTTTAGGATTTGAAGACATTCCAGCTAAAATCATCTCTACTTTTTCATCTGATGCGCCTTCAGTATCTTCGCTATCAAAAGTCCAGACCATAAAAACGTCACCTTCAGCTACAAATGCAAATTTACGCTTCATTTATTACTCCTTTGCTTAAAGTATACAGTATTAGATACATCCGATAACTCTCCAGATACCGCCAGCTGCACGACATTGACATGCCTGTCCACATGTAGGGGTAGAAGGGGATGTAGGAGTACCTTCTGCCCCGCCTACGGTTGTAGCACCTACGGTTGTAGTGCCAACGGTTGTAGTGCCAACGGTTGTAGTGCCAACGGTTGTAGTGCCAACGGTTGTTCCAGTACAAGAGTTAGTACACTGGCAACAGCCTCCACAGACAATACCAACACATGCTCCATCACAGTTATAGGTTCCTGTATACCCACACCCCGCAGAGTAGGTTCCGCACACGGTTCCAACTAAGTCTGGTCTAGCACAAACAGGGCCGCCACCCACGGTTCTTACACAGCCGCAACTTGCATTACAATATTGAATTACCGAACCAAATGAAATTAGCCCACCAGGACTACACGCTATCTGGGTTCCATCAGAACATACCTGAGCTCTCTTTTGATAATAACCTGTATAAGAGTCTTCTCCGTTACAGGTAGGTGCAGTTACTGTTCCAGATACATCTTGGCAAGCTCCGCAAGTAACAGAAGAACCTACAGTTACGGTGCCGACAGTTGTGCCTACAGTTGTGCCTACAGTTGGTGGAGGAGTTGGTGCTACATATAACGTAGGAGTAAGTGTTGGTGATGGGGTTGAGGTCAATCCAGGGCCGTTTGCATTAACCGCTTGTACAGTAAATGTGTAACCCCTATTAACCTCTAAACCAGAAAAAGTGTAAGTTGTTGAGTTATTACCAGTACTAACGACAGCCCCAAAACTTGGAGTAATTGTGTAACTAGTAACTGCAGAACCCGCATTTGGTGGTGCAACCCAACTAAGAGTAAGACCACCACCATTTTTTAAATCATTTCCACTAAGGCTTGTTGGAGTCCCTGGAACTGTGGTGGCATCAACTGGACCAGCTTCGGTAGAGTCATCAGAGTCATAAACTAAATTTCTAGCTTTTATTTTAAATTTATATTGCTTACCAGATTTTAAACCTTCAATAACAAATGTAGATAATGAAGATGAAATAGTTGAAGTTACGGTGTTTGAGGCGTCTGTTGCAGCAGCGGTAATAATGTACTCAGTAATTGGTAATTTTCCCGTGTAATCGGGAGCATTAAATGTTAAATAAGCAGCGCCATTGTCAAAGCTTCTACCAGAACCAGAATCAGATTGTGACGTGATTATTGGTGCAGTAGGCTTAGTTTTCCTCTGGGAATCCCCAGTTCCAGGAACTAATGGCATTAGGCACTCAAATCGCCAAGTAGCACCCAAGTATTTTCTGCAAGTTTCATAAGAGTTGCAGCAGACCATGTAGCTCTTAATTTAGCTCCAGGTGATGCATTAACACTTACGCTTCCTGATACTCCTTGAAATACAACCGCACCAGCAGCTCCTCGCACAAAGTGAATCTGTGAGCCTAAAGGAAATGCTTGAGATGCGTTTAGGGGGACTGTTACTGTAACAGTAGCGCTTGTGTTAACGCAGTAAAAAACTTTGTTTTTATCAATAAGAGTAAGTGAAAAGCTTTCAGCTTTTTGTTCTACAGTATTATCAATAGGAACAGCAGAAATAGAGCCAATAACATTAGATGCGCTAATTGTTCCTGTGTAAAGACCAGTTGGGGTAACCGCTGCTAGAACTTGGTTAATCTCTGAACGCCACTCTTGAAGTGCCGCTGATTGACTGCCTAAGCCTTTGATTACCAAACCATTTGTGTTTATGTTGGTAGGGATAATAGTGTTGTTAGAATCAGCTGTTTTTCTAATATACTGCGTATGAGAATCAGCAACAACGCCAGTTTCTATATTTGCAATACGTGCAGTTACAGTTCCAAAAGCAGTTGAGGAAGCATTAAAAGTACCCGATGAGTTAGCGGCAGAAGATTGGTTTGGGCTAGCTCCAAGAATAGTTTCAATTGCTACAATTTCTTCTTGAACGGAGTTTGGGTGGGAAGCGTCTACGGTATCTGTAACGTTTGATTTGGTAGTAAATACCTTAACGGAACCTGGATATGATGCTGTCATTGTAGGCCTCTCTAATTCTGTGACTCCCCATTAGGTCCCCTGCCTGGACTGGCAAAAACACTAATGGACGGCTTTTCTTTATCTGTTAAAAACATCTTTCTTAAGCCAAAGCGTGAATCTTTGACCGTAAGAGGCTTTGTAACAGCTTGTTTGAAATCTAGTAATCTCATGGAGACCACCTATTCCATTGCAATGCGTGTGTTTCTTTTCCTTTTATAGGAGCAGTAACACGGGTAAGTTTATCTCTAAACTGACGACTTTTAATGCCTTTTACATCTGAAGTTACGGAAGATTTTATTTCTGCGGTTATCCCGACCTTTTTACTCTTCTTCATTATTCCAACTTAACTGCTGGACCAAATTTAGTTTGAACCAGAGGAGTGGTTTCCCCGCCTTTGTCTACAGAGTAGAACTGTTTCCCGACTTTAGGACTTTTGGGAGGTTTTGGAGCACGTGGCCCACTCTCGCGTTTTGCTCCAGGGGGTTTAGGGGTTCTAGATTTTTTAGATTTTGGAGCGCCAATAGAACGCGGTGCTCTTGAAGATACTGATGGTTGCGTCTTTTGAATAGGACTTGAAGGAACAAACGTTCTGCTACTTCCAGTTCTTTTAGCTGCGGAGGTTGAAGTTGTTTCTTCAACAATCTCGGCATCGTAAATCTTAGGCTCACGAGAGCGAGGAGATTGTGGGGACTTTCCGTCAGTTCTTGAAGCTTTAACTTTTTTAGGCGCAGCTTCTTTTGCAGCTTTAGCTTTTTCATTTGCAATTTGATTAGGTCCCTTAAGCTTTGGGGATATCGTTCTAATTTTGCGAATAGTCGGAAAGACAGCCTTTTTTGGAGCGGAGGACAAAGCCTGAGCTCTTAATACATTATCTGAGGTAGCCTGGACTGATTTACTCATACTCTGATTGTAGGTGCTTTTCTTCGCACATTCTTGCTAAATCAGGGACTACGTAACGCCTATTGCATAAAGCGCAGGTCCAGCGCTTTAACCGCTCTTTATCATCCACGCTCTGCCCACCACATTCCAAGGGCAGTAATAACGACTAGCGTTACTAAAAATACCCCTTGGAATGTAATGTGAGTCAAATAGTACATTATAGGAATTTAACCAATTCAGCCCAAGTCTTAGGGCCAATGATTCCATTAGAGTCAACTACATCGTGGTTATCTTGAAAACCAATAACTGCTTTCTTTGTAGCTGGGCCGTAATCTCCATCAGCTAGAAGACCAAGGGCACGTTGTACCACTTTAACGCCTTCGCCTTTATCTCCTGGACGAATCTGTCCTGGAAATGCTGGAGCTTTAACTTTAGGGATTGTTGCTGTTACTTCGTTTCCATTGTAATTAGGACGACCCCAACCAACAATTGAAACCATAACTTTCTTTTTGTTAGCCTTGTAAGCGCGAATTTGTTCGCAAACTTCGCCGCCATTGCGTTGGCTTCCTTTTTTCTTAGAAGATGTGTTTCCTTCTAAAGTGGTTACTACGCCATCAGAATCAATACCTTTGCAGATACCTACGTGAGAAATTCTATCGACGCCGTCTCCTGGGAAATCAAAATACAGGATATCTCCTGGCTGTGGTGATTGACCGCAGTCAGCTTCGAACCATGTGCCCATCTTCTTAAAAGCTGCAGCACCTGCCACTGTAGAAACAGTATTAGGAACCTTAACCCCAGCCTGGTTGGCACACCACATTACGTAGCTGCCGCACCATGCTAAGAAGTTAGCTTTTGTAAAAGCGCCGTACTTTGTCTCATTATCTTTAGGACCTTCAATAGTCCCAACTTCTTTTTGTGCAACTTCAATAAGAGCAGCTGCTGTTCCTTTTTCCGCCACTTTAACTCCTAGTTATAGTCTGGGTCGTTTTCTTTTTTATCTTTTGGTGCAATTGTAATTGCTGTACCTGATTGATTAGCTTCAACCTGTAGGTCAGCTGCTGTCTTAGAATTTACATCAACTGCAGCAAAAGCTGAGTTAATTTCATCTAATGAAAGTCTGCCATCATTCATAAAGCCACGTGCAAGCTTCTCTACGACTGCGGCAACTGCTGTAAGTCCAGCAACTGTTACTGCCTTTGCTACTGAGATGCCAGCAATAGAACCAGCACCAATAACTCCTAAACCGCTAGCTGCAAATGTTGCAACGATACGAAGTAAAATATTACCTGTCATTTTCATTATTCATCATCCTTTGGGTTTCTTAATGGATATGTAATTGCCCAAGCGATTAAAGTTGCAATAATTGCGTACCCCACAACGGTCTTAGCGGAACCATCTAGTACCACCCATGCAATGAACATGCCAAGCAGTGTCCATAGTTGGTCAATCATGTCTCTAATTACTCTCATGGCTTACGTCTCCTATATCCTGATTCGCCAGAGGCGCCTCCGCCTCCAGAACTTCCTCTACCGCTTGAACCACCAGTGCTTCCACCAGCAGCTCCTGCAGCAGCGCCAACAGCATTAAGTGCGGCGCCACCAGCAATAACGGCAGCAACTACCATTTTGGTTGCTTCTTCACGTTCTTCTGTGGACATATCAGCACCGATACTTCCAAGTGCTTTAAGGGCTTGACCAGGGTCATCAAATATTGCGCCAATTAACTCCGCTGGGTTCTCTAGTAGCACAAGAGCTGCGGCAACGTCTGCTGTAATTATAACTTCATTACCGTTTTCATCCTGCCTAACCTCTACAGGAGTCTCTGGTGGAAGGTCCTGATAAGCAATTCCAGCATCTTGAATCTGCTCTTTTGTAAGAGTTTCGCCTGGAGCTACAGATTCAATAAGGGCTTCTGCCACAAGTTCTTTTTCGGCAGTAGTAAGTTTGCCATCTGCTGATAGCGCTTCAGATAATGCAGATACTTCTTCTGCAGTAACTTTTCCATCTGCGTTTAAAGATTCTAAAATAGCAACAGCATCAGAGGCAGAAAGTTTTCCATCAGCTAAAGCGTTGTCTACAGATTCTGTAACAGCCTCTTCAACAGTTGCAGGAGGCTCCTCAACAGGTGTAGTCTCTACTGGTGGCTCTTCTGCAGGAGGCTCTTCTGCAGGCGGCTCCTCTGCAGGAGGTTCTTCTGCAGGTGGTTCTTCAACAGGAGGTTGTGATGGTTCTTCTATCGGATTTTGTGGCTCTGGCTCTAGTGTCGGTGGTTCTTGTGGTTCTTCCGCAGGTGGCTCGGCTTCCACAGGAGGCTCCTCGGGCGCTACGGGTGGCTCTGAAGGCTCTTCCACGGGTGGTAGCGGCTCTGTGGGTGGTAATGGCTCTACTGTGGGTGACTCAATAGATGGACTTTCAGGACTTGTCTGAGGAGGAGTGGTTGGAACATCGACAGAAGGAGACGGTGGAGTTTCTGGAACTACAGGCGCAGTTGGCGTTGAAGAAGAAGCAGCTTGTTGAGCAGCAGCTTGCTGAGCAGCTAAAAGAGCAGCAGCAGCAGCAGCATTTTGCTGAGCTTGCAACTGAAGCTGAGCGGCAGCATACTGAGAAGCAGCAATGGAGACTGTCGTAGTTGCTGTCTCTAATGCAGTCTTGGCTTCATTTGCTTTTATAATTGCAGTATCTGCTAGTTGATTAGCGGTAGTAACTGCTGCACTAGATGTTGATTGGAGGTTAGTTAATGTTTGAGTTTCTGTTGTTAATGTGGACTGAGCTGTTGCAAGTACTGTCACTGCTGTTGTTTTCGCTTCTGTAAGCGTTGCAAGAACGGCAGTATCAGCAGTAAGAGTTGTTTGAGCAGTTGCTAAAGTAGTTGTAGCGGTTGCAACTATGGCTTCTTTTTGAGTATTAGTTACTGCGGTTAGTTGAGTTAAAACTCCGTCTTGTCTAACACCGCTTCTAGGCCCACCGTATACAACAGTGCTTCCAGACATGGTTCCTATGCCAGTCCACTCACCTGTTGCTGGGTTAACTGTCATATCCCAGTTTATATTAGTAAGAGGGCCTTGGCTATCTCCCCATTTATGCACATCCCAATCCACACTTAAAGTGGTCTCTGTTGTTGTAACGGTAATTTTTGCATCTTTACCACTGCTCATAAAATCAGATTGAAATACATAAATACCATTTGGTTTCATATTAGGCCAGTCCCAGTATGTGTAATCTTTTCCACCAAATGAAATAATTCCTTTAGGGCTTACATATATCTGACTTGCGGTACCTTGTCCTTCAAATACTGTTGTTCCCATTTTAATATCAAACGGGGTTGTTATTTTTGCAGCGTCATCTCCCATTGCTGGAAGAACTGTTGTTGTAACAGTAGGAACGGCTGGGGCAACTGGGGCTACATAACCAGGTGTTGTATAGGTAATAGCGTTAGCGGGTAGCGTAGTTGCTACTTGTAAAGCAGTTGTGGCTGTTGCTACTGCAGCTGTATCTGTTGCTACTACCGCTGTTTGAGAATCCATTGCGGTTATTGCAGTTATAACAACCGCTGTGGCTGAATCCACGTTAGTAACGGCTTGCGTTACTACTGCTGTTTGAGAGTCAACGGCTTGAATTGTTGCAGTTGCACTGTCTACGGCTGTCTGAGCAGCAGCAATAGCCGTAGTAGCTACTTCTACTTTGGTAGTAGCTGTAGTAACTGCTTGAACTACCTCTGGAACCGCAGCAACAGCTTGTGCTATTGCTGGAGTAGGTAAGAGTGTAGCGACAGCTGTTTCTGCATTAGTAACTGCAGTCTGTACAGTAGCTGTAGCAGTATCAATTTTTGTCTCAATAGTTGCAATAGTTACTACTGGCTCAGCGGTAGTAGCTGTAGAAGTATCAGAATTGTTTGGAGTAGGAGTCACCCCCTGCTCGGTGGCAGGCTCTTCAGCGTAGGCAGATTGTTGCCCTAATAAATAAAGAAATAATGTAAGGAATAATGCTGCGAATAAACGCAGTGGAAGAATGTTATCTTCTCTCTCCTAATAGGTACTTCTATTGTATAAGATTTAAATAATTATTAGGGTCAAAGATACTTACAGATTTAACTTTAAGAGAATCAAAATTGTTTTTTGCGTGGTGACCGCAAAACATTAGCTCACCATTAAGAAAAGTAACGACAATTTGTGCAGCTGCGCTGCAAGCGTCACATCTGTCCTCCAGAGTCAGCTCCCGCTGCTGAGTCTGAGCTACTGTTGTCATTATGCTCTCCTTCGGTTGTCTGTCCATTGTGAACACTTCCACCACCAACCCCACCCCAATAGGCGGGCCAATAAGGAACAACTATACCGCCAACTCGTAAACCTAGTTGGCTATTTAAATTTATATGTTTGTGTTGAGCGTGTTTATTTTTTTTCTTTGTCATTATGTTCTTTCTCATAATGACTTGCCATCTCGTCCTGTGATTCAGATGTCCAAGCGTAATTTGGGTCTTCACCACCATCATAGGGGTCTTTGTTCTCGTTCTTCTTAGGATAGTGTGAACGGTCATAATTAGCAATAGTTCCACCAGCAGCTAAATGTGCACGACGACGAGACCTTTCATCAGGAAACTGAGCTTCATTTCTCTTGTCTACGTGTTCTTCAGCCATTATTACTTACCTTTCTTAGCTGCTTTTTTAGCACGAAATTCTTTTTTATTAGGCAAACCTAAATCTTTAGAGATTTGAGAGCGACCTTCTTTAGTTGCAACGTCTTGAGTTGGACCCCCAGGTCGGGTACTAGCTGATGCTAATACTCCCCAATTTGGTACACCTTCTGGTTTTAAGTGGTCAGGTTTTTTATTGTGACCCTCAAATAATCTACCAGTAGAAGCAACGTTTTTTATTACATCTTGTGGGGTTCCCGCATAGGTACGCATTGAGCCTGCTTTAGTACTCCAATTACCTACAGGACCTACGGGAGCAATAACTGTAGTACCAACTGCAGCAAATTGATTTGCATTACGTTTATCTACATGTTCATTAGCCATTATATGCCTCCTAGGTATTTCTTACGATTTTCTGCAAAATTTGCTTGACGGGTAGCCGCCTCTTTTACTTCAGGTGTTGCTTTTTCCATCGCTTCAGGGCTTTGACGAGCTTGAGTGACTTGCCACTGAAACTCTTCTTCACGTTTAGATGCAGGGTCCTGATGACGATTAATCATTGTTTTCCCTTTTTTAATTTATAATTGTTTAAATTAGTTACATTTTTAGGTAAAGCTCTATCTTGTGGAAGCTTACCCATATCTTTTAAAACAGCAATATCGCCACCGCGTACTGAAACATTATCTAGTTTTGAAACTGGGCTTTTTAATGTACGTAAAGCTGACTCTAAATTACCAGGTTTATAATCTAAAGATTGAGTAAAGGCTTCCATAGCCAGTGGGAATTGGTCTTCCCCTTTGCGGTAAATAGGCATTATTTTTCATTCTCCTTCTTGCCTGCACGTCGCTTATTCTCTTTAGCAGTGTTCTTACTGCGTGAGATAGCGCGGAGGTTTCCCTTGGAGTCATTATTGTGGTTATTGTCCTTATGGTCAACAGTTGTGTCCTTAGACTTAATCTTGCCATTCTTAGACTCATAATCAGCACGGGCTTTGTTCTTAGATGTAGTAACCCACTTATCGCCTACTTTTTTCTTATAGACGTAGATAGGGCGTCCACCATTTTCTTTAGAACCTTTGTACGGTCCAAACTTCTTTGTCTCAGCCATTAACAATCCCACTTTCTACGTGCTTTGTTCAAGCGACTGTTAGGGTCTTTAGCTGCGCTTGGAAATTGTCTAGCTTGTCCAGCTGAACGTGCACAGTATGACTTACGTCTTGCTGCAGACTTAGGAGACTTCTTAGCTTGTTCTGATGATACAGGGGGTTTAAGGTTATGCCCTTCTTTTTTAGCAGAAGCACGACCTTTTGCATTTAGTCCGCCTTCTTTGTTTTGTCCTTCTTTACGTTGCCAAGCTGGTGTTTTAGCCATTTTTCTTGTGCCAATCCTTAGTAGCTTTTATGCCTTGCTTAATAGTCTTAGCGCCAGCTTTCTTAGTCAAGTTAATCTTATCGTACTTGTCTTTTTTTCCTGCATGGTCGACAATAACTTCACCCTTTTTATTTTTCTTAATGGTGTGCTTTTCTCCAGCAGCTTTTATTGTCTTAGCCATTATTAACCTTTGTAAGAAGAAGTCCAGTTATCAATGGAGTTGCCTTCGCCACTACCGTCTTTGCGACCTTGAACCATGTTTTGTACACGGCCTTCAACGCCTGCTACTGCTCCGCGCTTTGCTGCTTGACCTACTGCAGAGCCGCCAACTCGTGCAACCATTGGTGCCAAACGTGCAAGTATTCCTGCTGCTGCTGCCATTTTTTTACCTCGTCTTCTTATTGAGCGATTTGTTTAAAACATCAGATGCTTGTTCAGATACATTGTATCTTCCGTATGTTGGACGGGGACCCGCAAACATACCAACATTGGTATTTCTAAATTCATTTACGCGACTTCGCTTCGACGAAGGGGTTTTTTTGGTGGTTACACCCTTTTTAAACCCTGCACGTTCTGCGCGGGACTTACCAAGGGCTGCGTCTTCCATTAGTCTACAATCTGGTCTCTGCATAGGCAGTTGCATTCGTCAACGATGCAAAGACCATGCTTAACTTCATGCTTACATTTTATACAAAATCTAGTTATTGTCATTCTTTTTATTTTCTCCCATCCAACCAGGGCCTGCAATTAGCTTAGGTCCCTTACGTTCTGTTCCAGAGTTTCCAAGAGCGATTGCTTCATCTTCATGCTTTGTAAGCTCGGGGGAGTCGGGTTTTGCTTCTACACGTAAACCTTTACCAAGAACATCTTTAGTTGTACGAAATACATCTAGATTGATGACTCTTTTTGGGTCGCGGGCTCTATCTTTACTCATACCTAAAAGTATCCCTTATTTGGCTTTTATAGTAAGGATATACTCCGAATAGGCAATTAAAAGCATGTCAATTAGCTGACTAGCGTTATCAGGGTGTTTTTCTTTAAAATGCTCTCTCCATGATATAGCGTCATATCTGAGTGAACCACACCCATTATTTACATCTGCTATAAGCATTTTGGCGCAGCGTTGTACTCGGCTAGGTACATCCATATTATCTGCAAGCCAATCCATGAAGTTCATGAATGAAGGGTACTAAATAGGAGAGTCTAAAACCTCATCAACTGAATCATCAATTGTTCTGCTGTGTTCCTTGGAGCAGCTGCCGCATTCCTTGCACATTGGATAAGTCTAACGTATCCATGGGATGTAATTCTGCTCGAGGTACGTACCATGTGGTTGCGTTATAGATGAACTCTGGTTTTTTGCACTCGTGTCCATAGGCCCAACCAAGTGCAACGTATGGTGGCATTGTGTATGGCGGGGTTTCCATCTTGGTTCGAATTGCAAGACCTCCACCAATAAGAACATAAATCTGGTCATCATCATCTCTACGTGTCATACGTAAGCGACCTCTGCTACTTTCCGAGGCGCAACATGGTGCGTTACACCCCTGTGGAAATGTGTAGCGGACCTCAAAACCATCTACATCTAACTCTGTCTTAAACTTGTTGACATGCGGGGTGAACTCTTTAATACCAATCATTCGGGCAAAGGCTAATTCGCTACCTGCACAGATGGTATGTTGCAGCATCTCCCAGTGGTCGCCTTCATAGTAGTTTACGTTACGTTCGGGTTGCCCAAACATCTCTGCTTGACGCTCGTAGCCAACTTGGCATACAAGGGCTACCTCTTCTACTGTAAGGGAGTAGGTCCACATCTTAAAATCCTCTCTGATGGCATTGAAGGGTAAGATACTCTACTTTTTGTCCGCGTGAGAAATTGGCAGCGGTTTTCGCGGGGTAGCCGTCCAGAAGGACTTGGTGTACGCCTAATCGCTTAATCCTCTTCTTTAGGACAGCTCCTTCTTTCCTCTCCTCTGCATACATTCCAAGATAGAGAATACCTAGTATTAAAGCCTCCTCGGCACTGTCAGCAATCCCCTCAATCAGCTCCCAGACTAAATCATCAATCTCAGGCCCAGCCATTTCATAGACCCTGCAGAACTTGTCGTAGGCTACTGCCTTGTCTTTCCACTTACTCATTTTCTCGAAGTACCACTCATCTGTAGGAGCAAACCTTGAACCGTCCCCCCGCTCTACATAGACACAATAGTCATCAAAGCTCCCACGACCCATTAATAATCGCATCCCCCGCAATTCCCACATGATTCGCATACCCGCATCATAGGCTACTGCCTAGCAGTTGCACAACTTCATTTTATTAAGGTAGTCTCTTTTTATGAGAGTAGCACCGCAATCGATTGAGGCTGGCAAACGAAACTTTGCTGAAGCCACTGCCCGAAGAAAAGCCGCTCTTGAACCTCGTCGCGCAGCTGAGCAGTTAGCCAGAGAAGAACGCCAACGCCTTATTCTTATAAAAAGGCTACATAAAGCTATAAAACGATATGCCAAGGCCAAACAAAGAGAAGAACTTAGTACCCAGCATGGAGTCGTAATAGGCGACTACGGTAGATGTAAAAAAGTTAATGGAACTGCCTGCACCCCCTGCAAAGAAATTGCAGCAAAATATGTACGTGACCTGTGGCATTCAGACCCTAAGTACAAAGCTAAAGAAAAAGAGTGGTATAAAAACAACCCCGACAAAAGGCACAATAACAAAAACCGACACCGTGTTAAAGGAGGTAAACATAGAGCCTACACACGGAATCAGATTATTAAGCGCGATGGTACTGACTGCTACCTTTGCAACACCCCTCTTGACTTTAACGCAGCAACCCACCAAGGACAGCCTGGATGGGAGCTATACCCTCATATTGAACACGTAATACCCCTCGTACTTGGAGGCGATGACACGCTAGAAAATGTAAAACTAGCACATGCAAAATGTAATATTGAAAAAGGAATTAGGCTACTGCCTAGCAATATAAGCACTACTCACGCCTAAACACTGGTGGCTTTTGTTACTGGCGAGTAACTTAATGGGGGGGGTCGTTTATAACAATTAGATAACAATGAGCGACACGCCGTGTCTATCTATTGCGTATCTCTTGCGCTTAGCCTAAGTTTATCCATGAGCAAGGGGCTCACTTATCGGGAAAGGATAAGAACATGGCACAAGTTATGAACATCTCAACCGCCCTAATCGGCACACTACATATATCAGACACACGCACACGCAACGGACGACCACTAGCAGGAATCATCAAGCAAGCAGACCGCCGACCATCACACGACCGCGACGGACTTATTGCCTATGCTATCGAGTTCCGAGTTGATGACTCGCCATTAGATAAGCATTGGAGCACTCTCTATGTTCAGATAGACTCTGCTCCATCTACTGAGGGGGAGGACGAATAATGTCTAAGGAATTAGTATTGACCCCCGAAATGATTGACCTAATAAATGAAGCACTCCAGAGCCCAGACTCCCACGAGTATTACATCAACAGCGAGGGCAACCTCGCAGGATATAGCCACGAGGTGACTATCCATGGCAACCGCTACACAGTTAGCGGGTCTGATTGTTCTAGTTGCGACGGCTCACATGTGAATTGCCACTATGTAGAACGAGTAACAAGCGACGCAGAAGAAGCGTTGGAAAACTTAGAAATTATCCGAAGCATGGAGGGGGAATAATGAACACATGTTCAATATGTGGAACAAAAGAAGGAATCGTGTTTAGTGGCGTGGATGCGTTCATATTAGGTTGCATGGATAGGATAGAAAAAATCTGCTATCCATGCGCTAACGAGGAAAGGGAGAAGGTAAATGCCTAGACTTAGAAAGCCCGAAGCAATTACTTTCAATGATGATGAGTTATATGCGCTCACGCGGCTTACAATGGGTTATCTTCCTAAGAAGGGTGGAAGGTGGAAACCCGACAGGCGTGAACTAGGATTAATAAAAGATGCATACCATAAGGTTGCTAAGGAACTTTGGGACCGCGCTGATGAACAACAGCGCATTGACAATGAACTACGCAGAATAGAGGAGGACTATTACGAGCCTAAGTATGACTAGAACTGAGCGCAGGTGGGAGCGCTCTCAATAAATAAACCACTAGTGAGCCCGCTAGACGAAGGCGACGGGCAAGGAAAGAAGTTTCCGATTAACAATACTATCCACAAAGGGCAGGCGCTTCCCCGCTTGCCCTTTGTGCTTTCTGCATTTAGCTGAAGAGTTTGTGTTGGTGGCTATGTGGCTGGCTGAGGGATACCGAAGCCGCCTAGCCACATAGCCACCAACACAAACACTCTCGGCGCGTCG
>Ga0222712_10002515_pt1 | contig 20919 bp, 18 predicted proteins | sample C33_657DmetaG_FD_165043 | JGI IMG/M metagenome (GOLD analysis project Ga0222712, IMG submission 165043) | Estuarine water microbial communities from San Francisco Bay, California, United States - C33_657D | ecosystem: Environmental > Aquatic > Marine > Unclassified | place: USA: California... | reverse complement strand
AAATTAGCAAGTGTATTTGGCGCCACTTTTTTGTCGCCGTTAATTTTATAAAAAACACGCACCGTATCAAAAAATATAAGTCCGCGCTGACTAAAACTAGCATCGGGAGCTATTGGAGCAAAAAAATACTGTTTGCTACTATCTTTTGATTGTAGCACCATCGTAATGCTCTGTACCAATTTATTATCAAAAGTGCCTCCATTATATACAGCACCTCTAATTTGCAAATAGTCACTATCCATTTGATATTTTAAATTGGGCAGCTTGCCTTTAACCATTTCTTCCCAATTGTATTTACGCCAACCATGCGTAAGCATCACTAAATCTAATTTTGCAGGTGTTTCAGCATCAGTACTTGAAAAATAATTGGCAGCATTAGGTATAGTACCTTTAATATCGCCTTGTAATAGCAGGTTAGAAAAAATATTAGTTGAATTGTCCTGCACTGCATTTACATCAGTAACAGATACCGATAAATTACTTAACAACGTATCTTCTACTACAATGTCAATGGTATTTTTTGCGCGCTTAAACAAACGAGGCGTAAACATTTTTACCGAAGGATAAAAAGCGTGCAGGTTATTATTGATAAATAAAACCCGCTCTGCAACAGGCACCCATGCCGCATCAAAAACAGTTATTTGTAAAACACCGGTAGGCAAACTATCGGTAGGCATGGCAAGTGCAGCTGATTTTTTTGTTTGAAGTAGAATCGTAGACTTGTATACCATGCGCTGATTCATGGATGCCACAACATGAAGTTGCAAAAAGTTTTGCGCCGTTGCCATTGGGCGCTGAATAACTATTTTAGCCTTATCCTCTTGCAACATGGCTTGCATCACAATGCCGTCTGGTTTTGCAGCAGGCATGGCGGTTGTATGCACGGTTCCAGCAGCATCTACCCAAATACAGTTATAGGTTTCCTCTTTTTCTGGCAAAAAACTAAAAACACCCATACCATCATGTACCGATTGTATAGAATCGATTAACACCATTTTACTATTAAAGATGGCCCCTTTAATAGCGGCAGGATCCCCATTTTGATTCACAGACAAAAAACCTACCTGTGCTTGCAAACCTGCAATTAATTGCCCGCCTTCTGGAAAAAATTGGAGTTTATAAATAGGATCTACTTTTTTTGAATTGGCCATTGAATCAGACCCTTGTACGGTAATGTCTTTGGTAAAAATAAAGGCAGCATCAAAATTAAGCATCCACCTAGTGTATGCTTTGATTCGAATACGCGTTCCCTTATAATTTTGAGGTATTTCAAATTGAAGTTTTGCAGAAGATTCAAAAATGGGGTGCACGGTATGCTTAATCAGCTGCCCCGCATCATCATACCAGTCTGCGTAAAAATTTCTACTGTAATCAGATAAGCCCTCGCCTGCTAAAATATAAGCCTTACCCCAAATGGTTTCTCCTTTTGAGTAAAGGCCTTTATCAAAATGAATGTGTAATTTTTCTTGTTGATAATTTTCTTTGTAGACAGCAAGCATAGAATCCAACACTTGTGCAGAAACTGCAAAAGGTGCACAAAACAAGAGCCCAACTAGCAACAAATATTTAGCCTTCATGCCTACAAATTTACAAAACTATTGATGCAAACCTTGTTAAAAAAAATAGGGCGAAAAATTATATTTTTCGCCCTATTAAATGGTATTATTTTTCTTTATTAGTTCTTATTCTTATCTAACGTTAATGCCAAATAAGGAAGTCTTGCACCAGTGGCAGTAGCATAGCCCATACTAAATCCAGTAAGTGCTAAGCCGCCTTGTAACCCATTTGAGCTAGCGTAACTAACAAGTGCAGCAGAAGTAGCCGCAGCGCCAGCCGCACGAATAGCCCATGTAGTTGTAACCCCAGACACATTGATTACAGGAATATCCATGGCACCAGAAGTACCTAAGTATGGGATATTAGCTCTCATCAATGTACCGTTTAAGTATAAATCTACGGCAGGAACATTTGGCATGAGGTGCACAAAATTAAACCTACAAATTCCACTTTCAATATTAGCGATATTGTTTTTAACAAGCACCGACTTCATATTAGCAGCAGTATCTGTTAAATGAAGTGTTTGAGGTGTATTGTCTGTAATATTTACGTTTGTACTAAACAATACCACAGAATCGATATTGGTATTAAATTTAGGCATTACAATTGAAACGGTATTGGTGCCTAAAGGTACACTCATATAAAGTGCAAAGTTACTACCACGGGTGTTGTAACCGCCTCCTGGAAAAGGAGTACGTGATTGCAACAAATTACTTACGTAAGCACCATTTAATTTAATACGCAAATTTGCGTAATCAATGGCATAAGCAAATGCTAAGTTCACTTTTAGTTGACCCTTGTCAGTAGGCGTGCCATAGGTATCGTAAGGCTGATTGGTAACTCCTGTATTTTTTTTGCATGAAGCAAATACAAAGAGTAGAGCCAACGGCATTATATATTTTATCATTTTTTTCATCTCTTACTTTTTTTGCGTTAAGATTATGGTAATATGAACCATGGTTCTTTGGTATGGTAATCAGATGCCAATGCTCCAATTTTTTGTAATGCAGGAATATTGTATAAATATTCAGAGTTGTATCTAGGACGACATCTGTATGGTAATTTACCAGCATTATAAATATGAATAGTCGAAGGCAAAGTAAATCCAGCATATACTTTTTTACCAGTTGCAGGATCTAGATCTAAATATCTATACCTACGCATATCTGACCAAGTTTCACTAAAGCCAAATCCATAAAGGGCAATATACTTTTGAAGCATAATGTGCGAAAGTGTCAAACCATTTGCATCAGCAGGCATTACTTTAGGATTGGTTAAGTATGCCGCTTGAGAAGCTGGCGTAATTAAACTGGCCCAAGGAATACGAGATTGATACTCAGTTGTAAGCATTTCAAAATTTAATTCAATCGCTCTTTTGTACGTAGACAATGCTAAAGCTTTGTTCCCTTTTCTAAATGCTGCTTCTGCTTTTGTAAATAAAACTTCAGAAGCAGTTAATAATGGGAATGGTGCTAGATTGTTAAAAATATAACGACCAGAATCCGCAGTAACAGCAATAGAAGCATAAGGAGCTCTCCAGTAGTTTCTTGGCTGATCATTAGTAGCAAGTCCTGTAGAACCTAGGTTCGCTTGAATACCTCTAAAAGTACCATTTGGATTTTCATTGATCAAATACGGTGTACGTGGATCAAACACGCCTGTAAATGGAGACTCCGTATCTGTACCTGTCAATAAGTTTGCAATATATGCAGATTGACGAAGGGTTCCGATATTGTTACGATAAGGTCCAAAGAAATTATTGGTACCACTAAAGTTACCACCTACCCACTTTTGTACTGCATTGTCTGCATTTGTTACTACAGACATGTCTGAGTATTTAATTACAGAATCTGCGTAGTTTTTAGAAGTGTAAACTGCTTTGTTACTTAGGTGAGCAAAGGTTTTAGCCTTTACCGCATAAACAAACTTTTTCCATTTATTTACATCACCACCATAAAAATAGTTATCACCATATTTAAGGTTGGTAGCGCTCACTGCACCATCTGTTCTATTTAGTAAAGCAATTGCATTATCACACATCACTCTAACAGAATCATACACATCTGCTTGGCTATCATAATCGAATTGTTGGCGCTCGGTATCAAATGCTTGACGCATAATCACTTCACCATACTGCTCGGTGGTAACCAACCAGCTCCATGCAAAAATGGCTGTAGCAACACCTACATAATCCCATTTCTTTTGTTCAGTTCCTCTAGAAATGATGTATTTAGCGTTAGGTCCAATTCCATAATAATGCATCGCCCAAACGTTACCTGTAACGTCTGAAGTGGTTGCAAAAACACCTCCTAACTGATCATACAAATTACCAGAAGTGTTGGTATGCCACCACTGAATGTATTTGGCTAAATTAACAGCATCAGTTGCGGGACCGTAAGATCCACCACCACCACCCGTTGGGGGTGCAGCAGTTGATGTCATTTGATTAATAACGTTAGGTAATATGGCTTCTATCGCCCCTTCAACCGGGTTGTTAGGGTTTAAGTAAGCATCGTCTAATTTTTTACTGCATGACTGTAAATTAGCTATACCAACTAATGCCAGTGTTACTGCAATAAAATAATGTATGTGCTTTTTATTTTTCATAATCATTTTTTTTACAAGTTAAAATCCTACTCTTACTCCAGCATTAAAGCTCAGTGGAGCAGCAATGTTTCCATAATCGAAACCAACTGCACCAACACCTCTAAGTGAAGCGTTACCACCATTTGCAGCAGGATCAGCACCAGAATAGTTTGTAAATAAGAATAGATCATTCATCGTTACAAACAAACTCAGTGATTTGAAATTTACAAAATCAAGTAAACCAGGATAATCCATATTCTTTCCAGCATTGTTTACAAGTGCTTTAGAAGGAATGGTATAACTTAAAGAGATATCACGAAGGCGGAATGCTTTGATATTACGCTCCATGTAATCTTCTTCAGGCATGTTAGTTGAGTTGTAATACGTATTATTATAGTAAGGTGTTACTAAAATATTATTACGTGTTGGTGTAGCTGTATTTTCTAAACCATCTTGTAAAATACCAGACACCACCCTTGGCGTTAAACGATCTGCTGTTTTTGCAGATTTACCAAGTGTTGTTAGATACATACCAGTTGCGTTAAAGATATCACCACCTAGTCTTAAATCCCATAGGAATGATAAGCTTAAGTTTTTATATCGTAAGCGGTTAATAGTACCCACGCTTAATCCAACGGTACGGTCACCTCTTACTCTAAACACACCATCATTTAGTGGCAACCCTGTTGTTGGAGAAATTAAAACTTCACCATCATTTTTTGATAAACCGTTAGCACCAGGAGGTGTTAAATCTTGTCTTCTGTAACCAAAGCTTGTAATGGTACCAGTAGAATAACCTGGTCTTAAACCACCTCTTGCATTTGAATACAACCAAGTAGATGCATCGTAGTAATCGGCACCAGCAATATCAATTGGCATAGGGATTGCAAGTACTTTGTTCCACATATGGTTTACGTTGAATTGGATATTCCAATCAAAGTCTTTTTTGCGAATTAATTTAACACCAATTGAAAGTTCAACCCCTTGGTTACGAACGCTAGAGTTGTTGGCAGTATTAAGTACAAATCCTGTACCATAAGAAGCTCTAAAACCTTGTGCAATTTGATCAAGGGCTAAAGTATTGTAATAAGCCGCATCAACGGTTAACACATCACCAAACATTCTGAACTCAGTACCTACCTCGTATGTTTGCTGACGCTCAGGACGCAAATAAGGGTTGGCATTGTAGAAAGAATATTGTAAAGGCACATTAATAAGTCCACTTGGGCTTGTAGGTGGTGTTAAAGCACTCGTCACCGTTGGCACAAAGTTAGACTGGTTGGCATAGGCATTTGGAAGCCTTGCAGTTTGTGCTAAAGAACTTCTGATTTTCCAGTAGCTTAATACCCCTCCTTTTAATTTAGGGAAGATATCACTCATGATGATACTGATGTTTCCACCAGGGTAAGAGTAATTTCTGTTGGCCTTAGGAAGTACAGATGAAGATTCAAACGCCATAGAACCTGTTAAGAAAACAAGGTTATTATAACTAATGGTGGCTTCAGTAAAACCAGCAATTTGCATCGTTCTAATTTCGTTCCATTGGTTATTACCATATAAGGTAGTTCTACTTAAACGGCTTCTTGTATTGAATGCTGTTGCAGAACTATCAAAACTTCTAATACTATCTTGTGTACCAGAAATACCAAATCTTTCTGATTTAGTTTGAGCCCATCTTGTACCTACCGTTACACGCGCATTAAACTTACCAAATGTTTTTTTAGCAGTAGCAGTAATAGTGTGGTTGTAGTTACCCGCTTTAACCCAGTAGTTATCGAGTTGACCTTTGTTGGCCATTGAAGACTGTGAAGCAGATTCTGGGTCACGATATTGGAAACCAGAAGTTTCATAATAGTTGTAACCAAAACGACCAGCAATTGACAACCACTTTAAAGGATTGTAGTTGATTGATAGGTTAGCTGTGTAGTTGTCAGTTTTATCTTGTGATTCGTTTCTATTAACAGCAAAGAAAGGATTGTCCGTTTCAGCAACAGTTCCTAAAAATGCATCATCAGCAGCATTGTTGTTGGCAATCAAGTAACGCTTATTACCATTTGGTAATAAATAGTTGACAGCGTTATCTGTAACAGGCCACATAAATAAATTAAGTAAATAACCACCAGCACCTTTCATTGCTTTATCATTGATACTATTACTGTAGGCAATAGATGGAGTTACTTCTAAATTCTTAGTGATTTTAGTGGTATTGGTAAGTCTGAGGTTGGTACGTGTTAATCTTGTATTTGGCACTACCCCAGTTTGATCATAAAATGATCCACTTGCACGGTAGCTAGATTTAACAGTTCCAAAATCGGCACTTAAGTTGTGTGTAGTACCAGCCGAATTATTGAAGAAATTTCCAATGTTGTCATAAATTGGAATATCTGGAGTCATGGCAGGACCAAACGCAGAAAAAGTTCCGGTACTCGCTATACCAGTAGCTCCTTGTTGGAAACCGGTATAAATTGAAGGTACATTTCCAAGTGATTGAAAACGGAAACTATTATCGTAGCTAAGATTTAATTTTTTACCAGCAGTAATCTTTGCTTTTTTAGTAGTAATGATAATCGCACCATTACTAGCAGAACTACCATATAACACAGTTGCTTCAGGACCTTTTAACACAGTAACACTCTCAATATCATTCGGGTTTAAATCCGCAATACGGTTTGTAAAGTCGTTAGATGTGTTGTTTTGACCTGCAGCACCAGGAACGGTTTCTGCGGCGTTGATCGCATCATTTTCAATGATGATACCATCTACCACAAATAAAGGTTGGTTGTTAAGAGACATAGAGTTAAAACCTCTTAATACGATGGTAGAAGATGCACCCGGCACGCCAGATGTTGCAGTGATTGTGGCACCCGCAATTCTACCTTGTAAACCATTTAAAAAGTTTTCACGTTGTGTTTCTTTAACATCATCACCTTTTACAGTTTGCGCAGAATAACCAAGATCTCTTGGTTTTTTCTTGATGTCCATCGCTACCGTAACTTCTTCAAGTTCTGATACAGATGAGCGCATAGAAATAGATACTGTTGCACCATTAACGGTTACACGCTGGCCATCATAACCAATGTAACTCACAAGTAAGGTTTGACCCTTAGTTGCTTTAATGGTAAACTCACCTTTGTCATTTGACTGTGTGGTAGATGTGGTACCTAACACTTTTACGGTAACACCTTGTAGTGGTGTTTTTTTGTCGGCATCTAAAACTTTACCAGAGACATTTTGACTCTGTGCCATAGATGGTAACGAGAAAATGAGAAGTAGTAACGTAACTACTTTCATCAAGGAAGCAATTTTTCTCATACTAGTTTTTGATTTCTATGAAGAATGATTGATTATCATGGCGTTAAATTTTCATGTAATTGCCGAAATAATCAACGCAATGTTAAAATTTCTTAGGCATATTTCAAGAACTATTTAGGTGAAAAATTGGGTTATCCACAGGATTTCGGGATAAAATAGCATCAATTCGGGTTATTATTCGGTAAATGGATGTTTTGAAGGGGTTTGCACTTATTTCATATATTGTATATTTATAATGCGAAATTGTTATTTATCGTCTTTTTATTCCTTTCTATTAACTTCGTGACCTTAATGATTTCCCCAAATACCATACAACAAATTACCAGCCGCATCGATATCATTGATATTGTTGGTGAGTTTGTAAAACTAAAAAAGAGGGGAACCAATTATTTGGGCAACTGTCCTTTTCACAACGAAAAATCGCCTTCATTTACGGTATCGCCCGTAAAAGAAATATACAAATGTTTTGGTTGCGGTAAAAGTGGTAACTCCATTACATTTTTAATGGAGCATGAAAAATATAGTTATGTAGAAGCATTAAGATGGTTAGCTGCTAGGTACAATATTGAAATTGAAGAAACAGAAACATCTCCTGAGCAAAAAATATTAGTTCAAACATCAGATAGTTTATACGCCATCAATCATTTTGCACAAAAGTTTTTTAGCACACAATTACTAGATTCGGAAGAAGGAAAAAATATTGCACTCTCCTATCTACAAGAAAGAGGTTTCAGAAAAGAGATCATCGAAAAATTTCAGATTGGTTATAATCCTGATAGCAGAACTGCTTTAACAGAAGCGCTCATCGCCAATCAATTTAATCCTACACTACTACCTAAAACAGGCCTTGTATCAAATAGAAACGGAGATGAATTAGTAGATAACTATAGAGGCAGAATTATTTTTCCAATTCATGGAAATACGGGTAAAGTCATTGGCTTTGGCGCGCGTGTAATTGGCAAATCAGATAGAGGCCCCAAATACATCAATACCCCAGAAAACGAAGTTTACAGCAAAAGTAAAATTTTATATGGCTCCTACTTTGCACGTATGGCCATCGACAAAGCAGATGAGTGCTTACTAGTAGAAGGCTACACCGACGTGGTTAGCCTACACCAAGCCGGTATTGAAAATGTGGTAGCTAGTGGCGGTACTTCACTAACCACCGAGCAATTACGGTTAATAAAAAAGTATACACAAAACCTGACCATTATTTATGATGGTGATAGTGCTGGTGTTAAAGCGGCGCTTCGTGGGCTGGATATGGCACTCGAAGAAGGACTTAACGTAAGACTTGTATTAATCCCAGATAATGAGGATCCGGATAGTTATGTCAATAAAGTGGGCACCACTGCCTTCAATGAGTTTGTAGCCACCGCTAAAAAAGACTTTATCATTTTTCAGCTAGAAGTGATGCTGCAAGAAGCGGGCTCTGATGTAAGTAAGAAAAGTAGCGTTGTAAATCAAGTAGCAGAAACACTTAGCAAAATTAACAAGGCCGAAGATTTTACCAAGCAACAAGATTATATTAGAAAGTGCGCGAGCCTTTTACGCATTGATGAAGCAGGTCTAACAAACCTCGTTAATAAATTTAAAAGAGATATTCTTGTTAAGCAAGAAAAGAAAATGCCTTTTGATGAGGCGCAGCAAATTTTAGAAGGCAGTATTGAAACTGGTTTTGATGAAGGCGCTGCACTGATTAACCAGGATGATATTTATGAAAAGAATTTAATTCGGGTATTACTTGATTATGGTCTTTTAAAATTTGATGACCATAAAACAATGGCCGATTTTATTTTTGAAGCATTAGAGCAGTTTGATTTTGACAATGAGCAGTATTTACAACTCTATCAAATTTACAAAAGCTGGTATGACAAAGGATTAGAGCCTACATCCAAAACACTACTCTACCACGATGATGAAAATATTAGAAACCTTATAGTAAACTTAACTGTTTCGCCACATGAGTTAAGTTTAAAATGGGATACTATTTTAGAAGGCATGAATATTGTAAATAGAGACACGTCCATGGAAGACGTTACCATGAGTGTTAACTATTTTAAACTTCGAAAAATAAAAAAGATGTTTGACCAAAACCAAGTTGATATGGAGCATGCAGGTTTTGAAGAACAAATGAGGCTTATAGAATTACACAAACACCTCAAAGACATTGAAAGAGAAATTACCAAACAAATTGGTACGGTTATTATAAAATAAAAAGGGCCCATGTAAATGAGGCCCTTTTTATTTATTTAGAAGTTTCTATTAGATCCAGCCCTTGTAGGCTTTACATTTTTTCTGATAGCCCACAAATCTGTGATTCCAAAAGACTTACGTGTTTGTGCATTGTTTACACCAATTACGGCCTCTGCCACTGTTTCTTTTACTTCTGTTGTTAACTTTTTTAGGTTGTCTGTATCGATTTGTACGATAGCAGGCATAGCATTACTGTTCATTATATATGTATTTAAAATTTTGAATCGTTAAATTGAACAAGTAAATTCAAATGGCTGGCACGGGGGCCGTAATCGTAAAGTGAACCTTAAAAATCAGATGCGACAGGCGCAAGTAGATGGTTATTAGGGTTATTGTTCAATTCAGGTGCAAAAGTACGATTTTATATTGACATCCTAACAACAATTAGCAAAATGAATGTTAAAGTCAAATACATAATTTGTATTTTTAGTCTATGAAAAGCATATATACATTGCTATTAGCCCTAGTTTTTGGTTGTTCTACGCCTACCAAAAATTTCCCACCAGCAAGCTCTTCGATAGAGGCAGGTCGTAATTACGTTGAAGCCTGTTTACAAGGTGATTTTGAAAAAGCAACAGCCTATGCTGCTGCCACCCAAACTATGAAATCACATACCGCTAACACCGAAAAAAACTACAGAGACCTTGACAAAGAAGGCAGGTCAAATTTCAGACAGGCTTCTATCATTATTGTAGGAATAACGGATCAGGATAGTTTGCATACCCAAATGAATTATCAATATTCGTTAGACAAAAAGCCACGCCAAATTGAAATAGAAAAAACAAACGGTAAATGGCTTGTAGTAGCCGTAAAGGAATAAATCTTTTAGCATGGAATTAAAAAACATGATTTGGGTTGGCCTAGGCGGCATGATCGGTGCTTTGTCTAGGTATTTTTTGGGACTCACCATTAAATCAACTACGTTCCCGTATGCAACAGGTGCGGTTAATATTACTGGTGCCCTTATTATGGGTTTTATTATGGGACTTGCTATCAAAGGCCAAATAAGCCCCTCTCTTCGCTTATTTTTAGCCACGGGTATTTGTGGTGGCTTTACCACATTTTCGGCGTTTGCTTGGGAAAACTTAGAACTATTACAGCAGCAACGTTATGGCAGTTTTTTAGCGTATACCTTTGTTACATTGGCGCTAGGTATGGCAGCAACAGCCATTGGATATTTGTTGGCTAAATGAAAGACGGACCTTATCTTTGCAAAAATTATTTACATGGAAGCAAATAAATCAACTACAAAATATTGGGCTATCTGTTTTTTCTGGTTAGCAGTAATGATTACATTACTCGTTGTATACCGCGAATTCTTTTGGTTAGCGTTACCTGGTACCGTTACCTATTTTGCAAAAGCAATGGACTTAATGTAAAGACTTAATGTAAACCAACCTTATTATAGTAAAAAGCAGCACTTGTGCTGCTTTTTTTATATCTTCCATTACAAATTATAAAGTAATCCTCCGGATGGTGCGGAGTTGATGCGTGCGTAGTCCAGTACTACTGCTAACGATGCCTGCCTGATCGATAGAATCGATTCTTACAACGGCAGAAGCATGGATAATTTGATGTGGCGATAATAAAATGCCTACATGGGTAATTTTTCCTTGCTCATTGTCAAAAAAAGCCAAATCGCCGGGCTTGGCTTCCGCTAAAAAACCAATCACCTCTCCCATTTCAGCTTGCTGATAAGCATCACGCGGTAATTTGAAATTAAATAGTTTAAATACCATTTGCACAAAGCCACTACAATCTATTCCAAATACAGTTCTACCGCCCCACAAATAAGCAGTGCCTAAAAATTGTTTAGCTATTATCTCTAGTGCCTCTGCTGTGCATGCATTGTTTGCCGGATCCACGCTGGCATCTGTATAAGTGAACTCAAAATTAGCATGCGCACTGGAAATTATAGGTGTGCCAAGCGGCAATTGAATCGTTTGTCCATTAAACATTGCAGGATTAACCCAGTTAGCGGTGTATCCATTTGTAACTACACTTTCGCCTTCTGCTAAAATTTGTAATTGCAATTTCTGGCACCATCCTTCATACCCATCTTGGTGCATTAGAATTTGATAAAAATCTTTGGTTTCACTTATAATTGTAGCCGTTTCGCCAAATAAAATTTGAGAAATCATTTCTGCTCTATGTGAACCCTCTGCACGAATTGGGGCAACTGGAACTACACAAATTAACTCAGCCATAGATTAATATTTAAAGTAAGTTATGCCGTTTGCATGAATCATTGACGACGCTCTAAAAAATACTGCTTGAGGGCCAATGCCTTTTTTTCTATGAGTATCCATGAAAGATATCCAAAAATAAAAGCACCAATAGTACTCGCAATAAATAACATAAGCGTTGAAGGCCTAGACCAGTATATGATAAACTGTTGCAATGGAAAGGCATACAAGTAAATCCCATAAGAAGGATCTCCAATGCTAGCATGCACAAAGGTTGCAACCCTAGATGTTTGCTTGCCCAAATAAATCACTAAAAAAGGAAGTGTAACATAAACAACCGTATGACCTACGCCCAAATATATAGCGGCAATAAGCGCTATCAATAAAGCAGTGGCAATGGTAAGTTTATAATTGATGGCATCAAAATCAAAGCAGCTTAACAAAGAACCCATTAAAAAATAGATGCCCAAGTCAAAAAGGGGTTCGAGTGGAATAAAAAAATGTGTTTGAACAGTCCAATTGTACAATAATAAACGTACCATTAAAAAGATCCCTATAACAACAGCCAATGCAATTTTTAAAAATATTTTATGGGACCGAACGAAAAAGAACAATAAAATAAAAAGGTAAAAGAAAAACTCATATTCAATCGTCCATAAAGATCCATTGATGGCAGTTGAAGGAAGCCCCGAAAAAATACCGGGAATAAAAAAATGAGGTTTAAACAAAAGGATATTTCCTAAAAAATAAGCATACACTTCTTTGTTGGTAAAAAAGGGGGCCAGATTACTTGGATATATAAAATAAACTGTGGCAAGTGTTATGAGTAGCACCACTGCCAATGCTGGAAAAATCCGGAGCACCCTTTTTACGAGGTATTCAAAAATAGAGGTACTCACCATCATACTTTTAAAGATCAAATACCCGCTAATAATAAAAAAGCCTTTTACACCAATAAATGAAAATAAAAAAGTGCTATTGGTTGCTACAAACAATGGGTCGGTGGCGCCATCACCATTTAAAACATAGGAATGAGATACAATCACAAACCAAGCAAATAAGATGCGCAATAAATCAAAGTTGTTTGCTTGTCTTACTGGAAGTTGAACCATTGCGCTTCTTGATTGTTTTGAACCACAAATATATCTTTAATACCCAAAATCTAACGATATTTACATTTCTATAAATCGTAAATCCATACCATGTCATTAAGCAGCAGTTTTGAAGAAATTATACAACGTAGACGTTCTAACCGAAAATTTGACGCTAACGTAGAAGTTCCCGACGATGTCATCAAAAGAAGTTTAGAAAGAAGTATCCTCTCTCCTAACAGCAGTAATATGCAATTATGGGAGTTTCAATGGATCAAAGACCCCGCTTTAAAAGATTCTTTCACAGCACTTTGCCTCGACCAAAATGCGGCCAGAACGGCCAAGCAATTAGTGGTTTTTGTAACCAGAAAAGATTTGTGGAAACAAAGAGCTGCATGGAATTACAATAAAATAAAAGAAGGCATTAGCGGCGAACCTAATACCGCTCAAAAAAGAGGCCTCGATTATTATGGTAAACTCATGCCCCTTGCCTACCGCTCGGATATTTTTGGAATTTCTACCCTCATTAGAACAGCACTTTGCTTTTTTATGGGACTTCGCAAACCCTTTATGCGTTTTGGTGGAGATGCAGACCAAAGAGTTACGGTACATAAATCTTGTGCGTTAGCAGCCCAAACATTTATGCTTTCTATTGCCGCCGAAGGTTTTGAATCCTGTCCAATGGAAGGCTTTGATGCTGTTCGAGTTAAGCGTGCATTAGGGTTACCAAGCGGCGCAGAAATCAATATGATTATTGCCGTGGGTAAAGGTACGGAAGCTGGGGTTTGGGGACCTAGATTTAGGGTTCCTTACGATGAGGTTGTGGTGGTTAAATGAAACAATTTACGGTGAATAAACGTTATAGTATTAGTCAATAATTTTATAAAAATATATCCATGCATAAAATTTTAACGGGTGCTTTACTAATGATTACAACAGTTGCAACAGCACAAGTTGACACCACAGATAATTTCGATTATAGCAAGTTTGGAGAAGCAGATGGTGTTAAACGCTATTGCACGCAAAAAGTATTAAATCAAACGCCACAAAAAATTATCAGCATTGGCTTTGATCAATATGGCTCTTTTCATATGCCAGGTGTACCACTTGGAGGAATGCTTCCTGCCATGCAAGATTTTCATGTAAATCAGATGTCAGCAATTAAGGCACAAGTAAATGTCCCTGTTATTTCAAACAATAAAATTATTTGGCAGTTAGGCGTCAATTATTGGGGAAGCAAATTTGATATTGAAAAGCCAGGAACCAATTTATTTGCATCCGCACTTAATAGCCATACCCTTACTAGTGCTGGTTTAAACACAACTATTTTTAAGCCGCTCAACGAAAAGAATTTCTTAATCATTCAAGCAAGCGCAGATGTTAATGGAATTTTTCATAACACGAGCGCTATCAACAAAGATGCACTTACATTGAGTGGTACCGTAATTTATGGTTGGAAGAAATCTGAAAAAAATATGATTGGTACCGGTATTGCCCGTACCTACCGTGCTGGTCAACTCATTCATGTACCTGTTTTATTTTGGAATAAAACCTTTAACGATAAATGGGGCATGGAACTCTTATTACCTGCCAGAGGATTTATGCGTTATAATTTTTCTACATTCAATATGTTACAAGCAGGATTTGAACTAGAAGGAAATCAGTTTTGGATGCCACTTTCAAATGCCAAAAATGGAGAAGTGTTTATTCAAAGAGGTGAGTTTAAGCCCAAGCTAATGTGGGATAAAAAACTAAGCGGCTTTGTTTGGTTTCACGCAGAAGCTGGTATGCGTTACAACTACCGTTTTGAAGTCATGAATGTAAAAAATGGTAAAAAAGAAGCCCAACGCTACTTTGAAAGCAGGTTGGGCAATCCTTTATATTTTAATATTGGATTTAACTTTGTATCACCTTAACACTTGTCTGGTCCAAGTATCTGTTCTTCCAATAATTGAAACACCAATAAAACCTCTTACTTCAAGTGAGTTGGCATTTTGCAATTTCATCGTACAAGAATAGGTATTACCATTTTTAGGATCGTAAATATTACCCCCCTCCCAAACATTTTCACCTTTGTAATTAAAGCCCCAAATATTTACAAGGCCTAAAATTGCGCGGGTCTTTGAAGCTTCATCCGGATGATTTTTATCAACCTTGGGCATCCCTGTTTCTGGATCGTTGGGTTCTTTTAACCATACAATTTTACCTTGGTACTTGTCGCCATTTTTATAAATGCGCACCATGGCAGTTCCTTCACCTGTTTTCCAAACGCCTACTATACCGTCCGGATTGTCTGCCTTTAAATAAAAAGCGGAAGCTCCTGCAATAAGAAGTATACTTCCTACAAAGAGTAAAGCGAGTTTTTTATAACTGGCTTTAATAGAAGCCATTTTGGTTTGTATCTTTTTCATATGCGTAATTTGTAATTAGAGTTCAAATATAATTAACTTATAGATAATGATATTACAAAAAATAACATTAATTGTTTAAAACGATATACCTATTACGTTTGCTAAATATTAAAAGTTTATGCATTCAGACTGTATATCTTTATTTCTCCATTGTATCCAGTATTCTTGTAAACCTTCCTTTGTTTTTAGTAAGTCACTAATATTTAGCGAATCATTTTTCATTAAAGCGGTTTTTAATTGAGCTTTTCTAGCAGTTAATGCTGGTGTAAGTGTCCCTAAAAATCGGACAGTTTAAAATTAGAGCGAAAAGCTTAAATTTAAACTGCAAATATGAAAAAGACACGATTTACGGAGACCCAGATTGTTTCCATTTTAAAACAACAGGAAGGTGGCAGAACCACCAAGGAACTAGCCCGAGAGAACGCTGTTTCAGAGGCCACTATTTACAATTGGAAGAGTAAATACGGCGGTATGGAGTCTTCTGATGTAAGGAGGTTAAAAGACCTTGAGGAAGAAAATTCAAGGCTAAAAAAGATGTATGCTGATGTGGCTATGGACAATCAGATACTGAAGGATTTGTTCTCAAAAAAAGGCTGGGCCCTGCCACAAAAAGGCAGCTAACACAAGAGCTGGTGCATGAGTATGGTGTGCCAGTGAGCAGGGCTTGTAAACTAATTGCTATTCCAAGATCGCAGTTCTATTACGTGAGTAAGAAGGACGACAGTGAAGTGATTGAAGCTTTGCAAGACCTTGCTTTTAAACACCCAACGTATGGGTTTAGGAAGCTCTTTGCTTATTTACGCAGGGGTGGTAAACTTTGGAACCACAAGCGAGTGTATAGGATTTATAAACTCTTGAAGCTAAATAGGAAGCGCAAAGGCAAGCGTAGACTCCCTGCGAGAGTTAAACAACCTTTAGCACAACAGAGCTTAGTAAATCAAAGTTGGAGTATGGATTTTATGAGTGACAGTATGGTTGGTAATAGAAAATTTAGAACACTAAACGTGATGGATGATTGTTCTAGGGAAGTATTAGCTATCGAAGTGGACACTTCACTTTCTTCTAGAAGAGTAATACGCACGCTGGATAAAATCATTGAGCAAAGAGGCAAACCAGTATCTATTAGAACAGATAATGGCCCTGAGTTTACATCTAAGGATCTTGAGTTATGGAGCTTAGATAAAGGAATTAACCTTCAGTTTATCCAACCCGGCAAGCCTATGCAAAATGGATATATTGAACGCTTTAATAGACTCTATCGTGAAGCTATCTTAGATGCTTACCTATTCTTTGATCTTAACGAAGTAAGGGTTCTAACAGAGGAATGGATGGAGGAGTATAATACCAAAAGACCGCATGAATCACTAGGAAATAAAACACCCTATGAATGGAAAATGAACCTAATTAAAAATGATTATGCTCTAAATAAAGTTGTCTGAAATATGGGGTACTTACATGCCGCCTACAATATTACACACTTTATTAGAAAACTGATGAGCAACATCACGACCTTTTATAAACTCTGGCCCAATATAAGTACCATAACAACCAGAATCAATACAAATTATTTCTGTATTATCAATATGATGACTGCTACATGAAATGAATAATTGCAATATGATTAATATCGAAATATATTTAATCACTTTTTTTTATAAAATTTCTGAAAAAAGAAGGCGCCTTTAATAATGAAGCTAGAATCGAAAAAAATAAAATAATTACAACTATTATTAATGAGATCAATGAATCAATATGATAAAGAGGAGATATAACCATTTTTACGCCAATAAAAATTAGAATTATCGCTAACCCATATTTTAATTTATTAAACAAATGAATTAAATCAGAAAGAATAAAAAACATAGACCTTAATCCTAAAATTGCAAGAATATTTGAAGTATATAATATAAAAGGGTCATCAGGAGCTATTGAAAAAATTGCAGGTATAGAATCGATAGCAAATAATAAATCGGTAAATTCAATAACACCAACAACGACGAGTAATGGGGTGGCCATTTTTATTCCATTTTCAACAGTAAAAAAATTGTCTTTATCAAACTCCTTACTTACTTTAAAAAAAAAGTGTACAAACTTTGCTCCTAAACTCTTACTAAAATCTTTTTCTCCATCATCTTTTTCATTTACAAACCATGATTTTATACCACCATAAATTAAAAAAAGTCCAAAAATAGTTAATAACAAATTGATATTCAATATTTTACCACTAACACTGATAGAAGGTAAATAAGTTATGTTAATTAATTCAACCCCAGTAAAAATAAAAATAGCTCTTAAAAATATAGCTCCAATTATTCCCCAAAACAAAACTTTATGTTGGCTTTCTCGCTCAACATTAAAATAATTAAAAACTAAAATAAAAACAAAAAGATTATCAATAGATAGGGATTTCTCGATCCAGTAAGCAGACTGAAATTGAAAAAAACGTTCACTTGTTGTCTCAAAATAAATAAATAAACTAAATAACATTGATAATGATATCCAAAATATTGTCCATTTTGCTGCTTCCTTGAAAGTAATAATGTGTCTATTTTTATTGAATACTCCAAGATCAAGTATCAGCATAGTGATAACTATAAAAAAGAATACTATGAGAACTAAAGGATACTGAATAATACTATCCATAAAATATATTTATCTTATTGAAATTTAATTTCAACTCTTCGATTTAATGCTTTACCGTTACTTGTAAAATTTGAGGCAATAGGATTATCTTTGCCTCTTCCTGTTACATCAATTTTTAAATTATTTTTTCTACTAATAATAAGCCTTTTTATTTCGTTAGCACGATTTAAAGATAACTCTAAATTATGTTTATCAGGACCATCACTATCAGTGTAACCAATTATTTTAATAGAAGTAGGTTGATTAATTTCAATTAAATCAATTATTTTGTTTATTAACCCTGGATTAGATTTTAACTTATAACTATCTGAATCAAAAAGTATATCAGGTAATATTACAGCAACATTGTCATTATTAAAAAAATATAGGTCTGTTTGCTCATTAGCAATAAATGAACCAGATTGTTGACCGTAAATCGAATAACCAGCTCTAAAATTAGTTTCAAAAATAAAGCCTGTTCCATCTTTTCCTTTTTTTGTTGAGAAATAATCGAGCTTATTTGCTCTTGCGAAATAAGAATTACCTTTCATATCTTCTTTATATGCCCAATCATCAGTAGAACTATTTATTAATTTATATTCAAAAGGCCCCTGCCAATTTTTCCAGTCATTAATGTCTTTTCGAATAAAATAATAAATATTAAGATCGTGGCTAGAAAAATTATACCCATTTGTACTTAAGTATAATTTAAGTCCATCTGAACTCAAAAATGGACTTCTTTCCGAAAATGCAGTATTGATAGTCTTGCCTAAATTTAAAGGAGTTGTCCAAGCGTCTCCATTTTTGAATGATACGTATAAATCCGTATTACCCCAATAAGAATTATTCCAAAACCAGCCCTTTTTATGAAAACTTCCAACACATCCAGGTCTATCAGAAACAAATAACAAAACATTTTTATCTTTTGTCATGAATGCATCTGCTTCATTATAAATACTATTAATAGGTTCGTCAAAATGAATAATGCCGTAAGATCTTTTTTTTATAGCAAGAAAAATATCTGTGGTATTTGAGCCATTATTAACATTATTTGGACCCATATTTTCAGGATAATTCCCAGTAATTAAAAGGTCACCATTTTGCAAAACTTGATTTATAGCTTCATGGCCGTTAGTATTTAAAATTTTTAAATCTATCGCATCCTCCCAAGAACCATTAAGTAATTTTGAATAAAAGATATCTTCTCCACCATTATTTTTGGATTTACTGAAATCAATTTTATAATCAAAGTATCCAGTTCTATCCATTCCTGTAAAATACAAATATTGACCATCCGGAGAAATACAGGGGTAGTATTCTGATGCAGAAGTATTAATAGTATGAGAAAATTTAATGGGCTTGATGTTTAAAATATCATTATTTATAACAACGTTATTACTTATTTTACTATGTACAATATTTTTAGAATTATTTCTTTCAAGAAGATTGATATTATTTGAAAAAAATAAAATTATAACCACTATATATAGACTATATTTCATACATCCTTCTGATAAAAACAAATGTTCTAATTAATTTCTGAAATTGATTTGTAGTTCTTTTAAAAGGAGCAGAATAATCATTAGCAAAAAGTAATAACTGATTAATAAAATAAGGTTTAAATTAATTAACAGTTTCCAACAGTAATTTGATACCGCTTTGGTGTTCTAAAATTTTGAGTCATAAATTACCGTATTATATATTCATAATGGTTATTTTTGACTTTCAATTCTTATTTCTTAAACAGTCCTTTAATTTCAGCCTTACCTCTGTAATATAAATATTGGCTATGAAATTTAGTTATCTTAAACTTATCTGTTAAACTAAAATCATCAGAATAGTCATTATACCAGATGGTATTAAATTTATCGAATCTAGATTCGATAGACGTCCAATCTTTTTCAGTATAACTCTGCTCTTCAAGAGAAATCTCATTTATGAATGATTCATAATCTTTCAAATAAGCTTCCTTTGAATAAGGGCGACATGATAAAATAAATAATAAAAAAAATAGTATTATGTTTTTTTTCATTTATCGATTTTTATTTAATAAAGTTTTTCGTTTACTCTTTATATTCTTGATTATGGAATCCCATCCAGATGAAGTACCTTTTAAAGAAAAATAATAGGTTGATAATTCATCCTCAAATTTTGACGGTAACCCAATTTGTAAATTGGTCCAAATTTCAGCAAAACTAGTCAAATAAAGGCTTAATTGATCATCATCTAATGACCAAATCTCGTTTTCAAGTTGTATTGCAGATTGATTGAGATCAAAACACAAATTAGTATTCCACATTGTAATTAATTCTTCAAAAGTAAAACCTAAAGCGCCTAAAACAGCATTTTCAAATTGATTGGTATTAGCATTGAAAATGATATCCTTATTTACGATTGACGCTATTAATGGATTTCCTAATACACCTTTATCAATACTTTTTAAATTTAAGGAAGGAACTATTGAATAGGTCAAAGCAGATTCATTTATAAAATACTTTGATTGGTTATCTTTAGTAATTGTATTTCTCAATATCTCCTCATTTGATATAACATCGTAAATTAAAAAAGCTGGAAAATTAGATTTAATACTTATAATACCAAAAGCATTTTGGTTCGTTTCGTCAATATTTATATCACCAAATTTTATAGAGGATAAATAGCTTTCAAATTTTTTGTCATATTTACCAACTATGATATTTTGAGTATATGGTATGTCTGGGGTACTGACGGTTACATCAATAGATGTTCTTAAAAGTGGTCTTGAAGTTTCAATGATTTGATTAAACTTGGCACCTGTATTAATATTTTTAGAAAAATTTGGAGACTCGTTAAATAAAATTGTTGAAATAGATTCATTTTCAATTTTTCTCTCAAAAATATCAAGTGCCTGATCTTCAA
>Ga0222712_10002514_pt1 | contig 20921 bp, 19 predicted proteins | sample C33_657DmetaG_FD_165043 | JGI IMG/M metagenome (GOLD analysis project Ga0222712, IMG submission 165043) | Estuarine water microbial communities from San Francisco Bay, California, United States - C33_657D | ecosystem: Environmental > Aquatic > Marine > Unclassified | place: USA: California... | reverse complement strand
AAGTCCTGGAGGTACTACCGGAAGTAGTACAGCAGGATTCTGAAGGAACATACTCGGTTGCTTACGGCAACATTACAGCCGTGCTGATTGAAGCTATTAAGCAGCAGCAGCTACAGATCGATGAACTGAAAGCAGAAATTAAAAATCTAAAATCAAGGTAATATGGCAGTCCCAGGTTCAGGAGAGTTATCATTAGGTAAAATCAGGCAAGAGTTACAGACCGCCAACTATGCCGGTGGCCCGTATACTTCAGCTGCTACCGGATTAGATCCGGCTGAAAACGGCACTTACGGTACTATTAATATATGCTCTGCTCTATATCCGCTATCACCTAACCCAGCTAGTATGTCCGAGTGGTACGGCTATGACCACGATGCACCTTGCACCAGAGCAACTGCTTCGTTTTACTTTGATGGAGGGGTGCAAGACACCGACGAACTAGTAAGTAACGGACAGGTAGATGGTTCACCCTGGGATGTACTCCAGGCTGAGATCCAGAATAAGTGGACGCTGTCGATGTGGGTTAGAATCTACAGAACGTTTGAACCCGGTGCCGGTGATCCGGGCTACCAGCGCTACTACGGCTTGTGGTGGATGGAAGATCAGGATAACGGATACGTAGCAACTATACAGTATGCACCTCAGTCCACTACCGGTAACTACAATGAGTTACAGCTGATCATTGCAGCATCCAGCGGCTCTACTAATTTTAGAAGCTGGAATATTGAGATTGATAACCCTGGAGGTAACAGCAACATCACCGGAGTACAGGAGAACATAAACTGGTCTAGTTCTAACTCCGGCTCTGCTAACACCCGTGGATTTACCCACCTAGTATTTGTGTACGACGACACCCAGACCACAAACACAGATAAGTTTGTAGTTTACTGGAATGGAGACCTCCTGGATACTAATGCCTACAATACAGGCGGTGGTGGTAGCGGACCTTCAGCCATAGCTTACAACGGTAGACAGTTTGCTCACTTTGGAATAGGTCCGATAGGAGGTCTGGCAAGTCCATGGGAAGCACCGTGGTATGGATGGATAGGATGGATGAGCTACTGTAACAACTTTGCCGCAGACCAAACAAGTGTGGATACGCTGTATAACAGCGGCACTACCCCGTCACAAGGTAATATTACCGGCCTTGATCCTAATATGATTCACTACGAGTTTGGTAGCAATGCAGACCCTCAATCCGATTATAACGGTGTTGGTGCAACTCTTGATGTAATAACAGCTACCTGGGATAATTCAATCTTCCCATAATTATAATAAAAGGACTATGGAAGATAAGGGCTTAGGAGATTCAATTGCAAGAGTTACTCATGCTACCGGTTTAGACCGTCTGGCTGAAAAAATGGCTACAGCAAGAGGAAAAAAAGATTGCGGTTGCAAACAAAGACAAGAAAGATTAAACCAATTATTTCCATATAAAAAAGATTAAACATGGCTTACAAGTATGTAATTTACAAGCAGCTAATCCCTGTACCCTTAAACGCTTCAGATCCTTCATGGGCAAAACGTCAGGTATGGGTACAGAAAATCAATAGCGAAGATACTATTGACGAAACTACAACTCTAACGGCTGCTAGAACTAAAAAGAATGCTTTAACAGCGGCTGATGAAACAGGCCGTGTATACAAAATCGTTAAAGTAGACTTAGAAGGTGCAGAACCTAATGTTGACGTAGAATAAAACTATTTATATAAAAATTAAAAGATGGGCTTACAAAAAGACTTTTCAAAATTTGGCGTAACATTCGAAGACGCTTACCACCGTATTGTAAATCTTAACTACAGAATCGAGGAGTACATCCAGCCAGTAATGGTAGTAACCGGATCAGTAGGTGTTAGCGGAAGCATCATTCCACCTGTGTACGAAAATCAGTGGGCTAAAAGAGCTTACGGTAACGGTGAAGTTGAGACCTATGCAACAGAAGCAGCTAGAACAGCTCATTCAGAGTCTCTAGCAAGAACTCACTTCTCATTCAACTACGATCTTACCAGCGAAGATACTTGGATTGAGCAGGCTTACAACCACATCAAGACCTTACCTACATTTTCAGGTTCGATCGATATTCTTTAAGAATTTAATTAAATTTAAGGTGAAAGCTGGCAATAGCCGGCTTTTCCTATTTATTAAAAAACTATTCCTGTGGCATTACGTACCCTTAGATTAACCGAGCTTAGATCTACTCTTGCAGTAGATAACACAGGTAAGATCATCAAGAGTACTATCCCATCTACCGGTACTGTTGACAATATTGTCACTACAGCAGCTACTTCAACAGCCAACGGCGGCTCTATGACCGGAACTACTACCGGAATAGTAAGTTCAAACCTCACCCTAAGAGGTAACACAGGTACAGTAACCTTTAATATAGCACAGACCAACCTATCGGCTATTGGAGGTTCCAACGTTAATACCCGGGTTGAAAACGGAGCATTAGTTATCAGTCTGAACAGTCAGATAAATCTAGCCCAGGTCAATGTAGTTGCTACAGGAAGCAATCATACCTTTACTGCCCGGGATACTAATAACAACATTCAGTTTGGAATCACTTCAACAGGTATTCCTTTCATGCAACCTAAGAGCGTACTGCCCCCGCTAGTTTCAGGACTGGTGTATATCTCCGGCAGTGCCGTACTACCGGAAGGATACTACGTAGGATTTACCGGAGATCCAGGTGAAGCAAATGCAGATAGAGGAACTCTAGGACCTTAAACCTATTTATATAAAGTAAAACAGACAGCAGCAATATGGCACAGTGGAAGAAACTCTTAGTATCGGGCAGCAACGTATCCCAGCTTGCTAACGATGCCGGTTACATAACAGGACTACCGTCGGGACTAGTATCAAGTTCGGCACAAATTACGATGGGCGGTGATCTGACCGGCAATGCTGGCAGTGCCCAGATTGCAGCCGGGGCTGTAGGTACTACCGAACTTGCTGCCGGCGCAGTTACGGCTGCTAAACTGGCCGGAGCAATTGGATTAGTTTCTTCTTCAGCTCAGCTAACGGATGTAGTTAAGACTTCCGGCGCACAGACCATTGGAGGTGATAAGACCTTCAGCGATAACGTTACTATTTCCGGTGACTTAACAGTTAACGGTACTACTACAGTTATTAGTACCACTAACCTAGCAGTTGAAGATAAGTACATCGCTCTTGGTAGCGGCACTACCTCTGGAGGAAATGGAGGTATTGTAGTAGTATCAGGTTCAGTTACAGGTACAGAAGTAGGTTACGGCTTTGCCTATAACAACAACGTTGTTAGATGGGGCTTTAGCAAGGGTACACCCGTTACTACGGCCGGCGCTACGATCGCTGCCTGGGCAGTATCCTCAACATTTAGTCCTACCTCAGGAGCTCCAGCAACTGCTCCAGGATTTGGTGGAACAAACAACGGCATCGGCAACATGCACGTAGACACTGCCACCGGGGATGTTTACATTTACGTAGAAACAGGACAGTCCTCAGGAGGTACAGCCCCTGAAGGTAATGCACCAGACGGTCCGGGTCTATAAGAATTAATTTTAAAGTTTTATGGGGTTATTAGATAAGGTTACACAGAAACAAGCAGATCCTAACCAGCTAACGGTTGAGGAGCTAGAATTCATTTTGATTAAGATCAAGAAGATGAGATTTACCGGTGAAGAACTGGATATCTTAACCAGAGCGGTAGTCAAACTACAGAACCAGTACATCACACTAGGAGGTAGCTAACTATTTATTAAAGTTGAAGGCCCGAAAGGGAAGTGGGCAGGCACTACCTGTAACCAACCTCGATAAATAGTAATATATGCCATCATGGAAAAAAGTGGTGTTGCACGGATCTTCAGGATCTTTAGCACACCTTAAATTAGAGAATCTAACCAGTCAGAATGTACTAGGTACTGACGCCCAAGGTAACGTTATTGCCGGATCGGTTTCCGGATATTCTCTACCCACTGCCACATCAACAGTCTTAGGAGGAATCAAAGTAGGAAATACTCTTACTATCTCCTCAGGAATTTTAAATGCTAAAACTTACGAAGGAGCTTCAGGAGCAGCCATAGGAGGAAGCGAAGGCTCTGACGGTATAGCAGGATACGTACCTGCAGCAACTTCAGGACAGGCTCTGCAGTTTCTAAGAGGAGACGGAACCTGGCAAACTCCTACTAACACAGTTACTAGATTAAGACAGTCCGGCGGTACACTAGTAGCCGGAGACTTTACCTTTGCAGGATCGGGAGCAACCACGGTAAGTTACAGCAACGGCACATTTACTATCTCTTCAACAGACACAAACACCACCTACTCAGTAGGAGACGGAGGATTAACAGAGAAGAACTTTACAACAGCTTTAAAAACCAAGCTAGACGGTATTGCAGCTAGTGCCGATAACTACGGAGGATGGACTATTAGTGATTCTACAAGATCAGAAACAATTGGATCTGGGAATACTCTGATCGTTAGAGGTTCAGGAGCAACCGCAGTTAACTACGACACCACTACCAATACACTGACAATCTCTTCAACCGATACTGACACAAATACAACCTACAGTGCAGGTACCGGTTTAACATTATCAGGTACTACTTTTAGTGTTACAGCAGGTACTTATGCAGCAGCATCTCATACTCATGCTATCTCAGATGTTACCGGGCTACAAACAGCTCTGGATGGAAAAGCAGCATCTTCGCACACTCACGATGACCGGTACTACACCGAAACTGAATCCGATGCTAGATTTGTATTAAACGATTTTGCAGCACAAACAGCTATAACCGCCGAAGATGAAAAATCTGGAACTTGGAATGAATCATCAAATGACTCATCTTGGGGAGACTACAAACCAGGTAATGATTCTACAGCAGGATATAGCTGGAACGATGCCCCGGGTTATGTACAATATAACATACCTTCCGGATACACAACTGCTTATATTGGACAGTTAAGGTGGGATACCGGTGGATACTTTGATGTTCATGCTGTAATGTCAGACGGGTCTCTTGTATTTAGAGGAAGATTCCTTTCCAAAAATACCATTGAAAATACCAGTCATAGCGGGAACCACGACGGTCAACAGATCATTAAAGTATCTGGATTGGATGGAATGCGAGCACTACGCATCACCAATCAGAGCGGAAGACTACACTTACAGGGTATAGGATGGTCTAAGGAAGTAGATACAGACGGAACACAGACCTCAGAGACACACTGGGACTTAATCTACAATAAGCCTTCTTCGTTTACTCCTTCTTCTCACACCCACGCCATCTCAGACGTTACAGGTCTGCAAACAGCTTTAGACGGTAAGCAGGCTGCTGGTTCATATGCAGCATCTTCTCACACCCATGCTATTTCCGATGTAACAGATCTACAAAGAGCTTTAGACGGTAAACAAGCAGCAGGATCTTATGCAGCTTCTTCTCATACCCACGCTATCTCAGATGTAACCAACTTACAGACATCTTTAGATTCAAAATTTGCTTCAACAGGAGGTAATATTTCCGGTAGAGTAGAATTTAGATACAACTCTGACAGATACTCTCAGGCTTGGAACAATACAAGCACAGGAGCCTACTGGTGGGTAACCACCGATTCCGGTAATTTAGGGTTACATAGAAACGGAGACGGAGACAAATTCTACTTCAGCAATGGAGGTGACTTTTATTCAACTACAAACGGCTGGCTGAGTACCGCACTAGGAAATAGAATAAGCGTTTCAGATATTTCAAGAACTCAGGTTAACCAGCTAAAGACAACTCTAGGTGTTACAGGCCTTCCGTACTCCTGCGATATCGTACTAAATGGAGATCCGGATACCTTCTACCCAGTGCACTTTATGTTTGGGGATCAGGATGTACTTCGTAGGATTATTATCAAACGCGGATACGGTGAACAGGCCCCTTGGGACCCTATTGGTACCGGGGTACACCATGGTGGACTTCTCTTAGATTGGGAAGGTAACTTTGGAGGCTGGGGCGGAGCCGAATACTACGATAGACTTAGAGTATTTAACCAGTCCTATACCGATGTGTGTGCGGATATGTTTATCTGGACCCACTCTATGGGATATGTATTCATGCTTAGAGGCGGTGGGACTACCGGGGCTATCTACCATATTTTCTCTGACCAGCCTATTAGAGGAACCTATCAAGAAGGTACTCCGGATATTGCCTACAGCACCTCGACTTTGTTCTACGATGAAAGCTGGTCTGGTACTAACGCTTACGACGTTGCTGCTCCAGCACCGCTTAGACTCAACCAAGTAAACAGTGCCCGTATAGACGGACTACGTACCAAAAAGCAATCTCAGTTTGATTCTAGGTATGCAGCCATATCTCATACCCACGACGATAGGTACTATACCGAATCTGAAATTGATACAAAGCTAGCTACTAAAGCAGCCTCTTCCCACACCCACGCTATCTCAGATGTGACAGGATTACAGACAGCTCTAGACGGTAAACAAGCAGCAGGATCCTATCTAACTTCCTTACCCTCTCACAACCACGATGACCGTTACTACACCGAATCAGAAGTAGACAGCCTGCTTGGAGCAAGAGTATCTACAAGTAATTTTAAAGTACTTGGAGGAGGAATTAGTTATGATACTGATAGAAGATTAAAAGTAGATAATGGACTGGCTATCTATGGAGCATATTCTGGCGGTTCTAATTCACCTTCTACTTATGATATAGCAGCTCAATTTGCATTCAGTAGTAGAGCATTCGAACTATCAGCAGACTGGTTGAGCACTACCAGCCCCAGTCTAAGATTGCGTACACTAAGAGACTGTTGCGACAACTGGAGCTCATGGGTGGATATCATTACATCTGCTAACATTGGATCACAGTCTGTAAACTATGCAACCTCAGCAGGTTCTGCTACTACCGCTACCACAGCCACTAACTTAGGAAGTTACTACACTGCTGATGCTTGGTTCCGAGCAACTAGCGATGATAATCAGGTACAGCTCTACGGCAACAGCCGAACTATGATTTTCCGAACTGATGGTAATACTAACGATCACGGAGGCGGAGCCTATGCTTACATATGGTATTACGGAGGATCTGCCGATAGCACCAGAAGAATGATCCTAAATACCAACGGAGATCTTTGGACTAATACATACGGATGGCTACATGAATACTTCCAGGCTCGAGGCTCCTATGCAGCATCTTCTCACACCCACGCTATTTCTGATGTAACAGGACTGCAGACTGCACTAGACGGTAAAGCTGCATCTTCTCATACTCATGATGACCGTTACTACACAGAAAGTGAATCAGACGGAAGATTCCTAAGAGGCACAACCAATCCAAATAATGTAAATAATTTTACAATCTCCATTGGAAATAACGGATCTTATTCTTACGTTCAATCGCATTCTGGCCAGCCGTTGTACCTAAACCCGGTAGGAAATGCTATCGTACTTAATAGCGGAACTACTGTTGCCGGCCAGCTTAATGCTACCGGTGTTTCAAGCGGGGTATCTCTTAATGTAGGAAATGCATCAACACACGGTGTATATACGGCAGACGATGCAAGAAAACAGCTTGTAGTATCTGCAGACTACTACCCACATATAGCTCTTGTTGCAACCGGTGCCAACAATACAAATCACGGAGCTGTATTTTCTTTTGTAGGAACAGAAGGAAGTTCCGCAAGACAGTGGAATATGGGTATACCAAACAGTAACCCTTATATCTTCAGTATTGGATATAATGCAAGTGGAGATAATAACCCGCACTACGGCGTTGGTGATGCATGGTCCGGGGATGACAGACATCATGCCCGTCTAAGCATTGACAGAAGTGGTAATACAAAGATCCGCGGTATGCTGTATGTTAACGGAACTAGCGGGGGTATAACTACCGGTAATGCTGTATTACATGCTGGTAACTATTCAAGCTACGCTCTACCGTTATCAGGAGGGACTGTAACAGGCATTGCATACTTCCAGACAAACAACGGAGGTAAATCAGGAGCAACAGACTCTGCAAAACTTCAAGCTTATTCAACAAACAATAACTCGGCATTTATGTCCTTCCATAAATCAGGACATTATGCTGTAAATATGGGGCTTGACGACGATAACGTACTGCGTATCGGAGGATGGAGTGCATCTGCAAACAGAATGCAGCTTGATATGTCCGGTAACGTAACCTTTGCCGGTAACGTAACAGGTTACTCTGATGCCAGAATTAAAACCGACATCCAGACCATCGGAAATGCTTTAGAGAAGGTAAAACAGCTAAGAGGTGTGACCTTTAAAAGAACAGATTCTGATGATAGAAGTACTAATATGGGAGTTATCGCCCAGGAAGTACTGGCAGTAGTACCAGAAGTAGTATCTCAGGATGCTTCCGGAATGTATAATGTAGCTTACGGAAACATGGCCGGCCTACTGATTGAAGCAATTAAAGATCAGCAAGCCTTGATTGATCAACAGCAAAAGCAAATCGATGAACTAAAAGCACTTATTCATGACCTTACAAAGTAACGGACCCATATCTTTGAGTGATATTAAAACCGAGCTAGGATCTAGCGCTAATGACTTTAGAACCCTGCATGCTGCAGCCGGATTTTCAACTCCGGACAGTATAAATGAATTTTACGGATTTACCTTTGCTACAGCATATACTTTTTATATGGGAGACGGACAGCAAGGATACAGTGACTGGTCTCAAGCCTGTGCTGAAGCCTATGATCCGATTACATTATATTCTTCTAGTACTTCCCTAGGTGTTAACGTTAGCCTGTATACGGATAATACTCTCTCTACTTCTTTTAACGGAGGAGTACTATGGTACAAATCCGGCAACACTGTTTATGAAATAGACTCAGCAGGAAAAATAACTGCACAGAGAGGTTGTTAAAAAACATTTTTTGCATATATTTATATATAACTAACCGGTTAAAACTAAATTAACGTTATAATATGGAAAACACAAAACTTTCTCAAGAAGAACTGCAAACAATCCAGCAGCTTCAAGAAAAAAACCGCGCTATCGTAATGGAGTTTGGCGAGATCGAATTGATCAAGCTTAACCTAGAGCGTAGAGCTGAAAATGCTAAGAAATTCTTAGCCGAGCTTCGTGAAGAAGAAAACACCTTCGGAAAGGATCTTTCTGAGAAGTACGGCGATGGTACTGTAGACCTTTCTACAGGCGAGTTCGTACCAGCTCCTAAGGCCGAAGAAGCTCCAGCAGCAGAATAAGCACTTGCATGCCGTGCTACAGGAAGAGAGGGTTTAGGCCCTCTTTTTCTATTTATATAAAAATCTTTTCCCATTATGGCCATAGGAGATAAAAAATCGTTGCTACAGCCTAGCTCTACCCAGGCACAGCAGTACCGTCTGCAGTATTCAAATCTTGCCCCGGGTGGTGTAGTGCCTCCAACACAGACAGGAGGATTATCAGCACCGGCTAATGCCCGTCCGGCAGTATCAGCATTTGTTAATGCACCGGCTCCTGTTTCTCTACAGGCACCTGCTACCATCCCACCACCACCACCGGCACCGGTTCCAACTCCAACTCCAGCAGCAAGCACAGTTCCCGTAGAATGGAGTAAAACTGCAGCATATTTTACTTTTGAGAATATTGCAAGCTCTAGCTTAGAAAATGTTGACCTACCGGTCAACCTAACTAGCTCCTTTGGAATTATGATGGCAATCAAGCCATTCATTTGGCAGACTGGAAGTATCCAGACTCTCTTCCATATGTACTCAGGCAGCTTTGCCAGCCAGTCATTTAGTCTTGTCTTACAAAATAGCCAACTAACAGCTGTCTTCCAGGATAATGGAGCAACTTACACGCAAACTATTTCAGTACCGGCAAATCAAAGAGGGACTCTAGGTAACGGCTACACTCTGATAACTTATAACCTATTGAGCTCTACCGGAGCCACACAGCCTTTAACAGGAGCAAGTTTCTATGTAGGCACATCGAACGAAGGATACGGTACTTTTGGAAGTGCTACAGGAATGAGTGCTTCTTTTGCAACCGCAGACCACCTCTATATCGGAGGTACTCAGTTCCAGCCTGGTAGAAACTTCGCAGGCAGCATAGGATTTGTTGCATTTAAGAAGATTACACCTACCGCACCGCTAAGTGCCGGTGTATTCTATGACGATACTGTATCCAAAGTAGTAAAAGGACAGCTCAAACCTAAGGATCTGACAAGCGTTCCAGGAGTATTTAGAGTATACACTTTCCAAGAACCAATTGGAAACCCCTTTGCAGTAGAAACTACAGGAAGTCTAGCAACCAAGCAAGTTCCTTTACAGCTGTCAGGAAGTGTAGTATTAGGCTCAAACGTCATATCTTCTTACTTCGCAGTCTAATGGTTTGCAATCAAGTAACATATTTATATAAAGATTAATTAACCCTTCCCAACGATGGCAGAAAGAATTTTATCACCAGGTGTATTTTCAAGAGAGAATGACCTGTCTTTCATCACCCCAGCAGCCGCCGAGATCTCTACAGCTCTTGTAGGTCCTACTACTAAAGGTCCACAAGACATCCCAACTGTAGTGCGTTCTTACGGCGAGTACTTAAATGTATTCGGCGGTGCTTTTAAATCAGGTAGTGACTACTACACCCACTACACTGCCCTTGCTGCTGAAAAGTACTTTGAACAAGGCGGAACTTCTCTCTTAGTAACCAGAGTATCTGATCAGAACTTTGGAGCAGCTACTGCTACAATCAATAGCGGTTCTACAGCCTGGATCACTCTATCTACTATTGCAGAGGGTACGATCATGAATAACAGCGGAAGTGCCGGTACAAACAACGCACTTGTAAGCGGCTCTGCTGACAACGTAAGATGGGAAGTAACTTCTAAGAATACAGCTCAAGGAACTTTCTCACTCGCAATCAGAAGAGGAGATGATAATGAGAAAAATAAGATCATCCTTGAATCTTACCAGAACCTATCACTTGATCCAAAATCACCTAACTACGTTGCAAAAGTAATCGGTGATCAGTACCGTACTAACTCAGCCGGTGCCGTGACTGTAAACGGAGAATATCCAAATGTATCTAAGTACGTTTATGTATCTGCCGTTAACACTAAGATGCCTGACTACCTTGATAACAACGGAGTAGCTAATTCAGCATACTCAGCATCGTTTGCTAACTTTGTAATCGGTAGCGGATCACTACACGGAGCCTTCTCTGGAGGTGCAGGAACATTATTCCAGTCTGCATACGCTGCTAACTTTACATCACTAACCTCTACCGACACACAGGGTATTGCTCCTTCAACAGCCTACGACACTGCAATCTTAACTCTTGCAAACAGAGACGAGTTCAGATTCAATGTACTTGTAACACCAGGTCTTACAAAAGATCTACACTCTTCACAAGTTACTGGATTCATCGATCTAGTAGAAACTAGAGGAGATGCAATCTACGTTATCGACCCAGTTAACTACGGAGGTTCAACAGCCACTGCTACAGCAGAAGCTTCAGGAATGAACAGCTCATACGCAGCCGCTTACTGGCCTTGGGTTAAGGTAGCTAACAACGAACTAGGAAAGAATGTTTGGGCTCCTGCTTCAACAGTAATGGGAGGTGTTTACGCCTTCACTGACAGAGTAGGTGCTGAATGGTTCGCACCAGCAGGTCTACTAAGAGGAGGTATTCCTTCAGTGATCATGGCAGAAAGAAAGCTTTCTCAGACCGACAGAGATACTCTTTACTTAGGTAAAGTTAACCCAATTGCTACCTTCCCAGGTTCTGGTGTAGTAGCATACGGACAAAAGACATTACAGACTAAGGCATCTGCATTAGACCGCGTAAATGTTCGCAGACTTCTTATCAACCTTAAGAACTTCATCGGAGATCAGGCTAACAACCTAGTATTCGAGCAGAACACAATCGCTACTCGTAACAGATTCTTAGCAGCTGTTAACCCATACCTTGAGACTGTAGTACAGCGCCAAGGACTTTACGCTTACAGAGTTGTGATGGACGACACCAACAACACTGCTGACGTTATCGATAGAAACCAGTTAGTAGGTCAGATCTTCATCCAGCCAACCAAGACTGCAGAATTCATCGTACTTGACTTCGTAGTTCAGCCTACAGGAGCAACTTTTGGAGCGTAATATTTATAAATAAATAAAAACAGTAACATGCCAGTACTAGATCCAAACGAAATCATGTTCACCGCCTTCGAACCGAAGGTGCAGAACAGATTCATCATGTACATCGATGGAATTCCATCTTACCTAGTGAAGAGTGTAACATCTCCTTCATTTGAGGATGGTACTATCCAGCTAGACCACATCAACACCTACAGAAAGATTCGTGGAGGTAAGAGAATGTGGAGTGACATGACCCTTAACCTTTACGATCCAATCACTCCTTCAGGTGCACAAGCCGTTATGGAGTGGGCTCGTCTAGGATACGAATCAGTTACCGGCCGTGCTGGATACTCAGACTTCTACAAGAAGGATGTGACTCTAAACGCTCTAGGACCAGTAGGTGATATTATCGGTGAGTGGATTATCAAAGGTGCTTACGTTAAGTCTTCGAACTTCGGACAGTACGATTGGTCAGCTTCAGAAGCTATCAATATCACACTAACGCTTTCAATGGACTACTGCGTATTGAACTTCTAAACCCCCGCCCTGTCAAACAGCACAAAGCCCGGTCTATATGGCCGGGTTTTTTGTTTTAACGTATTTATATTAAAGAAAGTTATATTAATATGGCATTTAACCTACCTACAGAAGTCGTTGAACTTCCATCTAAAGGTCTACTCTACCCGGTAGACAGTCCTCTTGCCAGCGGAAAAGTCGAAATGAAGTACATGACCGCTAAAGAAGAAGACATCCTAACCAACCAGAACTACCTACGTCAAGGCATTGCAATTGATAAGCTTTTGCAGTCTATGATTGTATCTCCTATCAGTTACAATGATCTTTTGATTGGAGATAGAGATGCATTGATGCTAGCTGCTAGAATTCTATCCTACGGAAAAGAATATTCTTTCTTTTATAAAGGAAAAGAACATCCTGTAGATCTAACAACCTATCAGGCCAGGGAGCTAGATGAAAGCAAGTATACTGCCGGTACTAATGAGTTTACATACTCATTACCAGACACCGGAAACGTACTCACCTTTAGATTACTTACCCACGGAGATGAAGGTAAGATAGATGCAGAGATTAAGGGTCTACAAAAGATTAACCAAGAGTCTTCTACACAAGTCACTACCCGTCTAAAATATATTATCACATCTATCAACGGATCTAGAGAGCAGAAAGACATTAGAGATTTCGTAGATAATGCATTTTTGGCCCGTGAAGCTAGAGCTTTTAGAGAGCATTACAGCTCATTATTACCAGGTATTGACTACACAACAAAGGTAGTAGTAAACGGCGTAGAGGAGGACGTCGATCTACCAATCGGGCTTAACTTTTTTTGGCCTGACGCCTGAGTATAGAACAGCCCTGTTTAGTCAAATCCATGAAATAGTCTTTCATGGTAAAGGAGGTTACGACTGGGAAACAGTCTACAACATGCCTATATGGCTGAGAAAGCTTACTTTCCGTATGATCGAAAAGCACTACGACGACGAAAAAGAAGCTATGGAAAGATCCCAGAATAAGCAAAAAGCTACTGTAGAGAATACCAGACCAATAGGTCCTGCTATCAGCACACCTACCTACAGCACAAAAGTTGCTAGAAAGTAAGGAGTTTCTATTTATATGTATATAGATTTGCATGGCCGACAATCAGAATAACTTAGCTCAGGAACTTCTTGATCTCTTTTCCCGTCAAAACGACAGGTTAAAGGAGCAGGCTGAAATTCAGCAGCAGTTAGCTGACAATCAAGCTCTATTAAATAACTTTAATAAGACTATTGCCGCCAATGCATCTAAAGCAGCTGACTTAGAAGCTCAAGCAGTTGCGTATGCCCAGCAAGGTAACATTGGAAGAGCACGTCAGCTAGAACAGCAAGCCAGAGCTCTGTCTTACTCCTCTGAACAGCTTACAAAAAAGAGAGATGAGCTGAAGGTAGACACAGAAGGTTTAGCAAAACAGACTCAAAAAGGAGCCGAACTAAAAAAAAGTCTAGGTACTCTAAAAGATTCTTTAGGAGTTTCTAAAGCCTTACAGGCAGTAACAGCTACAGTTTCTTTAGCTAACCTCAGCAAAAGTCTTTTCACTGTCAATAACGATGTCTATACATTAAGTAAGACATTAGGACAGGGAGTAGCAGCTTCTAGAGATTTAAGAGAGCAGTTTGAGCAGTATTCATTAGGTAATACCAGAATCGATGCTCAAAGATTAACTCAAGCTACAGTTGATTTAGGACAGGCACTAGGTACTAACGTACAGTTTAGTGCTGATTTTGCTGCTGACTTTGTAAAAGCAACCCAATACATCGGACTATCTAAAGAAGCAGCCGGAGGACTTGCTAGAATCGGAGTTAGCTTAGGACAATCTGCTGAAGATTATAGAGAGAGTATTGCTAATGCATTAATACCTACTCTGAAAGCCAACAACATAAACATGAATCTTAGAGATGTTTATGAAGAGATTGGTAAACTTTCAGCAAGTACGGTTGTTACTCTAGGAAGATCTCCTGAAAAGTTAACTGAAGCCGTCGTTCAAGCTAGAAGACTGGGTATGGAGTTAGGTTCCTTAAGCGGAATTGCTAATTCTCTACTAAACTTTGAAGAGTCTATTGGAAATGAACTTGAAGCCGAGCTACTAACCGGCCGTCAGCTTAATCTAGAAAGAGCAAGAGCTGCTGCCCTGACCGGTGATCAGAACACTCTAATGAGAGAAATCGCTACTGCAGCCGGTAGCCTGGCAGAGTTTGAAAATATGAACGTGCTTGCACGTCAATCACTAGCTCAGTCACTAGGTCTAAACGTAGACCAGATGTCTGAAATGCTCCTTAAACAAGAGGCAATTAATCAGCTAGGGGAGAAAGGTAAAGAAGCAACTGATGCACAGTTAAAAGCTGCCCGAGAGCTTCAAAATACCGAGAAAGGTAGAACTTTGAGTCTGGGTGAAGCCCTAGAAAAGATTCAAGCCGAGCAAAATGCTACTGACAAATTTCAAGACTCTGTAAGAAAACTTCAAACAATCTTCACTGATATCTTCAGTAAGATGGAACCAATTATCGACTCAGTGGCTGAGATGGTTAAAAGCCTAGCAGAATCTCCATTTGCTAAGGTTGCAGTCCTATCAATAGCTTCTGTAGGAGCTCTAACTTCTGCTGCAAAGATGTATACCGGTATGAGAGGAGCCGCTCCTTTCTTCCCGCTCTATACTTCTGAAGTAGGAGCAGGTGGTGCTGGAGCAGCCGGCGGACTAGGAGGTGCGTTGAAAGGTAAAATGGCCAGAGGCCTAGGATTAGGTGCAGCTGCAGCCCTAGCAGGTACAGGTCTAGAGTACGCAGCAGATCAATACGAACCTGGTAGCGGTGCTGCCATGGGATTAGGAATAGGGGGTAATGCACTTCAATACGCAGGTACTGGTGCGATGATAGGCAGCTTTGGCGGACCAGCCGGCATGGCGATCGGAGCAGGATTAGGAGCAGTAATCGGAGGCTTTATGGGCTACATGGAGAGAAAAGAAGAAAGAGAAAAAGCAGCCGAAGAGAAAAAGAATCAAGCCGAAACCCAGCGTGCAGAAAAACAAAGCGAACTCCTAAGACAGCTAGCCGAAAGAGAAGTTAAACTAATGCTAGACGGCAACAAACTAGGTCAAGGGTTATCAGTAACTAACTACAGAGTGTAAACTAAGATGCCATTATTAGACCTACAAACCCAGTTTAAATCACTTACCTACCAGGGTAACGGTCCGGCTGTACAGAAAGATATTAATAATCCCGGAACAAAAGCCAGTAACCAGATCCAGGCCCGGGTAGATGATGTTGCTAGAGTTTCTAGCTTTCTATTTAGTACAAAAGGAGCTATTTTTGCCGGCAAGCAGGCACTCCTTCAGTCCGGAGGAACGGTTCAAAGCCGGTTATTAGGTACAGTTTCTACCCTAGGAAATATCCTAGGACAGGTAGCTGTCAACGGCACAGGTACACACTTCCTACCTCTTTCCACTAACTACAAGTACACTAACGTTACTGAAGCAGCTTCGCAGGCTAAGTACGGAGGTAAGATACGAATACGTACTGTTAGAGCTGCCGACAAAGATTACCGGGTAAGCTTGGAATCAAAGTACTCTATGGAGACTGGAAATCCTGGTGGCACTATTGGAGGGGTACAGCCTACAACACCCGACCAGCAGAGATTAGTAGGACCAGTAGGAATGGTACCGGTAGAAACACCAACTGTCGACCCAGCTCTCTACGACACCATGCCTGTAACATTTCAGGTGTATAATGACCCAGCTTCTCTACTTTTATTCAGAGGATTTGTTACCGGACTTAGCGACAGCTACAACGGTGCCTGGTCACCGGTTGATTACGTAGGTAGAGCAGAAAGCTTATATACCTATAGCAAATTTGCACGCTCTGTAACCTTTACCTTAACAGTACCGGTATTTAACAAGTTAGAGCAGTATCCCTTGTACGAAAAGGTTAACTCTTTAGTATCTTATACTGCTCCTAAGTATAATCTTTCAGGGTTACCGGAAGGAACTTTTCTTAAATTAAGAGTAGGAGACTACCTTAACAGTATGGGCTTTTTAAATACAGCTACTGTTACTGTTGCAGATAACGTACCCTGGTCGGATGGCGAGCATAAAAATACTTTCCTGCCACAAGTACTTACTATAGCTCTAAACTTTACAGTTATACACAACCTACTTCCTCAGCGCTTTACAACTCCGGGACAAAAACTTCCGTATATTAATTATAACAGAGATCGAGAACTACAAGGTGTTGTAACTACTACAGGAGTTGAAAATGCACAGTTTTTACTTTAATAGAAGATGGAAAGGTACAAAGACATACAGGTAATAGGTACAGATACTCCGTACAAGGCTACGACAGTCTATCCTTTTGTTCCGGAAGCTGAAAGCGACTACTACGTCATTTCAACCTCCGGAGATAGATTCGATATTCTATCTCAGCAATTCTACGGCAGTACCGACTACTGGTGGGCAATCGCTAGTGCTAATCCTGATGTTAGAAAAGATACTCTGTTTATTGAACCGGGATTGCAGCTAAGAATTCCTTCACCTCTTACTAGAGTACTCCAGGCCTACGAAAGTGTAAACGCAACAAGATGAGTTTTGAAATAGGTAAACCTATTGATTTTACAGCTGCTGAACAGCTGCTACTCCGTCAGGACGTGATCGGGAATGATTACAGATTGTTTGGATCAGATACAAGTTACGGATTCTTTTTTGAAAAAACTCCTTGGATCAAACTAAGCTCAGGAGTCAATCTAGCAAATAATGATGATGGTAGAAGAGTAGCCCAGCGACTACTCAGCGATCCTACTCTAGTAGGAGACGAGTTAGCAAAAAGGAATGTACTTTTTAACTTAACTGAAAAAGACTTATCTCAGATTACAACTACGGGTAACCCCTACGTAGATGCTGCAAACATGGTTGGAGCTCCTATAAAGTCTAGAGGACTGTCAGATCTACCTGGCTATGAACTCACAGATTCATATGGAATACGTCCGCTACCCGGTATTACTTCTATGAACCTAAGAACCCATAATACATTTGGTTCTTTAAGAACAGCTACAGTTAATTTTGTATGCTGGAGTGTTGAGCAGTTAGAAGTACTAGAGGTACTTTATATGAGACCCGGGTACACAGTTCTACTTGAATGGGGACATTCTAAATACCTTTATAAAGAGGGGGATATTGCAAAGACAGAATCGGTAAATACGTATGCTATTGACTTTTTTGGAAGTAACAAGAAGAGAAGCACTATCACTAACCTCATAACCCAGCAAAAGAAAAAGTACACCTACAACTACGATGGAATGTACGGAGTTGTAAAAAACTTTTCTTGGTCTTTAAGACCTGACGGAGGTTATGATTGTAGGGCAGATATAGTATCAACAGGAGAGATTATTGAATCCTATAAAATAAACATAGCGTACACCGAAACAGGGACTGTCGATACATCTAAGGTTACTCAAAAACCGCCCCAAACTGGACCTTTTAATGAAACTCCTAAAGAGGAAAATCAAGAGCTTAAACCCTTAAGTACATTTTTTCCTGCCACTCAAACTCAGACTGAATTCGTAGCCCGACAGTTTCAACAGACTACAGCAGTACAGGATCAAACTAACGCTGCGGTTGTTGCACCGACTACACAGCCTGTAAAGCCTGAAAAAGATGTTCCTCCATTAGACGTAATAGATGCTTACAAAAGCCAGTTACATTACCTACTTCTAATTGTGTTAAAGAAAGAGCTATTTGATAACTTAAGCTACTTCAAAACCACAGGCTACTTTCCAAGAAAACTTTCAGACGAACTTGTTACAAAACTTTTCCCAGAAAATTTAAAAGCAGTTTCCGATATCGACGAAGCATATAAGGACTACATCTATGCAATCTACGATTCTGCCACCAATACAGAAGATACAGCAGCAGACACAGAGCTAACCGCTTTTTATTTTATTAGATTAGGGCTCTTTTTAGAAATTATTAACCGTACTATTCTAACAGCAACTGCATTAGATGAGCCGTTTTTTACATTAGAGACAAATAGAAGACTTTACAAGTACAAGACTATTGACGATCATGTATCAATAGATCCTTCAATATGTCTATTACCCGACACGGTGGATACTTACCTTAAATCTAAGGAAAAACAAACCTCACAAGAGAACGTACTGGATATTTTTGTTAATATAGACCATATTACCTCTATTCTGAGTAACTCTATTGACGCAGATGGAGAAATAACAATGTACTCTTTCTTTGAACAGCTTCTTAAAGATATAAACATTGCAACTGGCGGACTAAATAACTTCCAGCTACAATACTTTGAAGATGCTGCTAAATTTGCAATCGTAGATAGAAACGTAATTTCACAATTTCCAGAAGAGATCTCTCAGATTAGTATCATCGGACAGAATAGTGTTGTACGTAACTTCAATCTTACAAGTAAGTTAAGCCCGCGTCTGGGACAGATGGTAAGCATCTCAGCCCAAGCCTCACCATACACTACGGGTATCGAAGGAACAGGTCTAGCATTTTTTAATAAAGGATTAGAAGACCGAATTATTAGAGAGAAAAACGACTCTCAGTCCGCTAAGGTAAAAACAAAACTAGCTCAGCAGCAGCAAGCCGAAGCAGTAGAAGAAAAATTAATTGAGCTTGAAAAGTTAGTTCAAGTCAAATCGGTAATTATTCAACTCTACGGTAAACAGGAAGGGCTTTATGTGTACGATGATGCTGCAGTCAAAGCTGCAAGAAGTCAGTACAGTAGCTATATACCTTACCTGGTAGGTCAAAAAAATAAACCTGCCTATTCGTTTATTATTCCTTTTGAGCTAGAACTCACCCTAGAAGGAATTTCAGGATTTAGGATTATGGAGAGTTTTAGAGTTAATAAGTTAGTACTCCCCTATACCTACAGAGGTACCGAGACTAATGATATTGCTTTCCTTGTTACAGGACTAGAACACCAGATCAACGCACAGGCCTGGACTACTGTGGTTAGATCTCAAATTTATGTAATCGGCAGCAAGTACAAGACTCGTAGACATATTCTTAGAGATCTAAAGGAAATACCTGGTGAATCCGGACCTGGAAATGCTAGAGCACTAACAGGTAATCCGGACCTTAAGCAGGTATTGATACGAGCCGGCTACCCTGCAGGAACTGCTAAGCATGAGCTAGCACTAGCTATAGGTACTAAAGAAGGTTGGAATAGAGAAGCAAACAGCGGCCGCGGAACTCGTGCCTACCGTAATAATAACCCGGGTAATTTGAACTATAGCGATTCTCTTAAACAAGTAGATCCTAACGTAACTCTAGAGAGTGGCTTAGAAGCTAGATTTGCACACTTCACCACAGCAGAGCTAGGAGCCAAGGCGCTTGTACAAAAACTTGAAAGATGGTCAACAGGTAATATGCCTACCGGTGGTATAGATAACATGCCGTTGAAAGAAAAGTGGAAGAAAGGTACACCGCCGACTCTCGCCCAAACAATCTACACGTACGCTCCCCCTACTGAAAATAAGACAGAAGGGTATATTGCTAGCTTAATTGCAACATTAAGCCGCAACAGTACTACGCCTATCACTCGCAAAACCCTACTTAGAGATCTTTTAGTCTAATATGTACCTACCAAAGTCTAAATACATCGGAGATATCTACACCCTAGGAGAGGACTGGGTCAAGGAAGGAGAATCAACTCCCTACACCGGGTACTACTATAAGACCTGGGAAGGAAAGGTGTTTACCGGAAGAAGACCCGGCGACGGTGCTAATGACCCGTTACTTCCGTATATAGGACTATCAGAGGATATTGACCGTACAGTAAATAAATCAACCTACGATATCATTAGCAATGATATCCAGGCATTTGCTTTAAAAAGAACATTACCGGTACCTACTCACTACCCTGTACCTACCCGCCAGGACTACCTCAATCTTTCATTCACCCGATACCTGGCCAAAGAAAGACTAACCGGAAAGGTATTTGAAATATCTTTAGATACCTACATAGCCCTAAACGGCAACGATACCAGGTACTACTACCCCGGATACACAACAGTCAAGCTAGACTGGACTATAGTCGGACCGTTGGAAGATACCAAAAACGGATCGTATATTATACCAGGTGCAGCATCTAGAAATTCTCAAGCCCGTGAGATTGCAGACAAAGAGCTACCAGGAGCTGCGAAGTTCTTAAACAATCTAGCACAGTTTGTATTATGAGCAGGCTTTCGTATATTATTAAAGGTTATGGAAATCGGTTATGTTTTATATCGTCGAGAGTCAAGAACAGCTTAATCACCTGCAGCC
>Ga0222712_10002511_pt1 | contig 20926 bp, 13 predicted proteins | sample C33_657DmetaG_FD_165043 | JGI IMG/M metagenome (GOLD analysis project Ga0222712, IMG submission 165043) | Estuarine water microbial communities from San Francisco Bay, California, United States - C33_657D | ecosystem: Environmental > Aquatic > Marine > Unclassified | place: USA: California... | reverse complement strand
TCGATACTCTCAACCCCTCCTCCCAACTCCATACTCGAAAACCATCCCCCCACTGCCACTGTCCCTCCCATGTCCGAGCCACTCCTGACCCTTCGCGAAAGCAAGACCGCACCGGTCGGCTCTCGTTTCCAGGCCATCTGCGCCCTGGGAGATATCGCCACCAAGACCGCGAAGACCGGTTCGACCTACTATGAAGCCGTGATCGCCGATGCGACCGACGACATCAAGATCCGCGTCTTCGGCGATTCGCCGGTGAAGCCGGTCCTCGTCACGCTGAAATCCGGCGCGGTCGTCCGCGTGGGCGGCGTGGTCGGCGACTTCAACGGCCGTCCCGACCTCAAGGTCGACTCCCTCGCGCCGATCACCGACGCCGAACGCGCCGACCCGGCGATCATGGGCAAGCTGACGCCGGTCTCGCAGCACGACCCGGTGAAGATGAAGGCTGACCTTCTCGGCATCGTCGCGCGCATCCCGCACGCCGGCCTTCGCGCCACCGTCGAGTCCGCCCTCGAAGAACACGGCGAGCGTTTCTACGAAGCCGTCGCCGCGCTCGGCATGCACCACGCCTACCGCCACGGCCTGCTCGAGCACACGCTCCGCATGGCGAAGTGCGCCGAGGCCCTCCTGCCTCTCTACCCGAAGGTCGACCACTCCCTCTCCGTCGCGGGCATCGTCCTGCACGACATGGGCAAGGTCCAGGAATACTCCCGCCTCGAACCCGGCATGGCCAAGGCCGGCTTCACCCGCGCGGGCAACCTCCACGGCCACCTCGTCCTCGGCGCCTTCATCGTGCGCGCCCACGGCACCAAGGTCGGCCTCGAAGCCTCGCTGATGGAACGCCTCGAGCACATCCTGCTCAGCCACCACACGATGCGCGAATACGGCGCCTGCGCCACGCCCTCGACGCCGGAGGCGGTCTTCGTCGCCCGCATCGACGACATGGATGCCAAGCTGTCCGCGGTGGAAGAAGAACTCCGCAAGGCCCCGCCCGGCGCCGAGTTCATGCCGCTGCGCGCGATCGACGGCCAGCTGCTCATCACGCCTCCGAAGACCGGAGCGTAAGCCATGGACGTCCGGGAGCTGGATTTCGACCTCCCGCCCGAACGCATCGCCGCGGAGCCTGCGCCGCGGCGCGACGGCTCCCGCCTGCTCGTGGTGCGACGCGCCACGCGCACGATCGAGCATCGCCTGTTCTCGGAACTGCCCGATCTGCTGCCGCCCGGCACGGTGCTCATCCGTAACAACGTCACGGTGCTCAAGGCCCGCCTCTTCGGTGTGCGCCCGACCGGCGGCAAGGTCGAGTGCCTGCTGCTGCGTCCGACGTCCGACCCGGTCGAATGGTGGTGCATGCTACGCCCGGGCAAACGCGCCTCGGACGCGGCGGGCTTCTCGATCGACGGACGTCACGCCGTAGCGGTCGAGACGAAGAACGGCGAATACCGCATACGCTTCACGCTACCCGCCGGCGAGACCGTCGGCCAGCTCGCCGACCGCGTCGGCGAACTTCCGCTCCCACCTTACATCGTCGAAGCCCGCAAGGAACGCGGCCTCGCGCCGGCCGACGACGCCGCGCGCTACCAGACCGTCTACGCGGATCCGTCCTCGGCCCGCGCCGCCGCCGCGCCGACCGCCGGCCTGCATTTCACGCCCGAGCTCCTGGCGACGCTCAAGGCCCGCGGCCACGACGCGTTCGACCTCGTGCTCGACGTCGGCCCGGGCACGTTCCAGCCGGTCTCCGTCGCCAACCTGAACGAACACGTGATGCACTCGGAGGCCTATCGCATCCCTGCCGCGACCATGGAGGCGCTCCGCACGCGTCGCCCGCGCCTCGCGGTCGGCACGACGTCGGTCCGCGCCAGCGAAGACGCCTTCCGCAAATCCCCCGGCTTCACGCACGAGGGCGACCGGGTTTCGGAGGCTTCGTTGTTCATCCGTCCCGGCGACACCGTCGGCTGCTGCGAATTCCTGCTCACGAATTTCCATCTCCCCCGCTCCACCCTGCTCTGCCTCGTGGCCGCGTTCCTCACGCCAGGCGATCCGTCGGGACTGACCTGGCTGAAGGAGATCTACGCCGAAGCCATCGCGAAAGAATACCGGTTCTTCAGCTACGGGGATGCGATGTTGATATTGTAGGTGATGGCGGTCGGCGGTTGGGAGAGACAAAAGCCAAAGGGAGACCGGAAACCGGAAATGATGCTGCGGGTATTTGTTCGCCGCAGGGCGAACCATGGTAGGGGCACGATTCATCCTGCACTCCGCCTTGGAGGGCGCGGCGTAGCCACGCCCCTACCCTCGGCCGCCCAGCGGCGGCCTTGACCTGTCATCGGTCACCACTGCCTCAGCCAACCGCCAAGCGCTGTCCGCCAGCCACTAAGACCTATTTTTCGTTCACCAACCACCTCATCGCGGCGAGTTCGCCTTCGGACTTCAACCGTTCGACATAATGTCCCTGCGTGGCTTCGTCGGCGGTGGCGAACTTCTCGGTGAAAAGCGGAGAGAGCGTACGGATCTCGAGCATCTTGGCGTCCAGCGCCTCGAGCCGTTCGCCCGCGGTCTGCCCGCCGGGGCCGGCCTGCGTGAGCGGATCGAGCTGCTGCAGGAATTGCTTCTCGATGGCGACGCCGACCAGCTGGTCGATCAGATACGGACCCTGATCCTGGATCCGCTGGCCGAGCGTGAGGCCGATGATGACCGTGGGCTCGGCGGCGTCGAAATCGGCGGAGCGGATGAACTCATCCTGGAGCTGCTTGAGGTTATTCGACACCTCCATGACCGGCTTAACGTGGCTGAGCGTGAAAGACAGCATCGCCGCGGTGGCGGCGGGAACGGGGTCATAACCCGCGTCCAGGTAAGCCTGCTCCGTGCCCACGATGATCTTCTGCGTATAGTCGGCGTAGAACGGATTATCTAAGGACTGGGCGAGGGCGGCGCCGGCAGCGGCGGCATCGCCCGCGGCGAAGGCCTGATGCGCGGCGAGATAGTCGCCAAGCGAATTCCCCGGGGCGGCCTCGCGAAAAGCGGCCAAAGCGGCGGACTTCTCTTCAGGCGACTCGCCGCGGAGCGTGAGCTCGAGCTGCACGGCCGGATCCTTCGGGTCGGCCTTGGCGGCCTCGCGGACATAACTGACGTCGTTCAGCAGACGCGATGCGGCGAGCAGGTTCATCGTGGTGCGCCCCTGGTTCTTCAGGAACGCCTCGACTTCGAGCTGGTTGAGCTTCGGCACCTTGCCCGCGAACATGTCCTTGATGGTGATGCCAGAGCGCTTGGGCGGGTCCTTCAGCTGCGGGATGATCTCCGCCGCGGAACGCGGCTTGATCGCCGGCGCGGGTTTCGCGGCGACTTCATCCGTCCGACGTAACTGCTCCCACTTCTTCCCACGCACGACCCAGACGCCGACGGCCACGAGGCCAAGGATGATGGCGATCTGCGCTACGCGGCGGAGGGGCATCGGGACGAAACGAGAGTATGGAGTATCGAGTATGGAGTATAGGGAAAAGACAGAGGGGGGACTGCTGGCATGGGGAGCGGCTGCGAAGCAGTGGCATGATGCAATGGGAGACCGGAGGTCGGCTGGGGATATTGGTTCGCCGCAGGGCGAACCTTGGTAGGGGCACGATTTATCGTGCACTCCGCCTTGGAGGGCGCGGCGAAGCCACGCCCCTACCTTCGGCCGCCCTGCGGCGGCCAAACCCAACTTCCCGGTTTCCGGTTTCCCTTTGATTTCCTGCATCCAGGTAGGGCCAAGCATCCCTGCTTGGCCGCACGGCCGACCAAGGATGGTCGGCCCTACCCGAGGCAGCCCAAACAAAAAGGGCGCCCGTAGGCGCCCACTTATATTCACCGTGTCAACGTGCCCCCTTGCCCACGCGACCCTCGCGGGCGGCTTCGCCGCGTCAGATCTTCTCGAGCGACCAGGGCTTGCGGAGTTCGCGCGAGAGCATCGCGGTCGCGCCGGCATCGTCGACGAACTTGCCCGCGGCGCCGTCGAACTTCAGTTTACGGCCGGTGAACACCGCGGCGTTGCCGAGGTGGCCGATGGTCGTGGTGTGGTGCGCGGCCATGACATGCGAGATCGGACGGCGACGGGATTGCACGCAGTCGACGAATTCCTGGAAGTGATCGGTCGTGCCGGGGCAGCGCCAGGCGTCCGGACCGAGGTCCTTCTCCCAGAGGCCGGGGACTGAGCACTCCTGCTTGCCGCGGGTGACGAAGAGCTCGCCCTTCTCGCCGTGGAAACGCATGCCCATGAACGAGCTGCTGACCGACATCTTGAAACCATCGGCGTAACCAACGGTGTAATCGTATTCGGCGTGGGTATCCCACGGCGCCTCACGGAGCTTGCCCGTGCCTTCGACGGAGACCGGATACTCGGCATCCTTGCCCATCGCCCAGGCGGCGATGTCCGGATGGTGGCAGACCCAGTCGAGCAGCATGCCGCCGCCGAAGTTCAGGTTCCAGCGCCAATGGAAGTGGAAGACGCGCGGATCATAGGCGAACTCGGCCGAGGGGCCGACCCACATGTCGTAATCGACTTCGGCGGGAGCCTTCTCGCCCGGCTGCGGGGCGGGCGGCATCACCTGCTTGTTCGGACCCGTGCCGACCTCGACCTTATGGATCTTGCCGAGCATGCCGTTGCGGACGAGCTCGACGCCGCGACGGAAATTAGGGGTGGAGCGCTGCCACATGCCCGTCTGCCAGACGCGGCCGTTCTCCTTGACCGCGTCGGCGATCGCCTTGCCCTCGGCCCAGGTCTTCGCGAGCGGCTTTTCGCCGTAGACATCGATGCCGGCGCGGAGAAGCGCGCAGCTGATGACGCCGTGCCAGTGGTCCGGCAAGCCGTGAACGGCGGCGTCGGGCTTTTCCTTCGCGAGCATCTCGCGGAAATCGACGTACTGGTTGGGGGCGGACATGCCCTTCTTGACCACTGCCTCGGAAGAGGACTTGAGCACGCGGCGATCGACGTCGCAGACGGCGATGACCTGGACGCCTTTCTTCGACATCAGCTGGCGCATGTCGCCGCCGCCCTGAGCCTTCAGGCCGATGCCGACGAGCTGGAGACGGTTGCTCGGAGCGACCGTGCCATCTTTACCGAGGGCGGAGGCCGGAATGATGGAAGGGAAGCCGAGGACAGCGCCGGCGAGGGCGGTGTTCTTCAGGAACGAACGACGGTTCAGTTGGGACATTGAGTTAGGGGTAGGGGTAGGGGTAGGGGCAGGGGTAGGACAGGGATAGCGGGAGAAACGTTCCGAGGGAAGGAGGATTGGTAGAACAGAGGACTGAATGGACGGCTGCGTTGAGGACTTAATCGAGGACTGGATGGATGAGCCGAGATAGCGGCCAGGGCCGACCGTCCTTGGTCGGCCGCGTCCAACTAACCAATGCTATCACTACCCCTATACTCCATACTCGGTACTCCATACTCTCCAACGTGTCCCCTTGCCCTCTCCTCCCCCAACCCCTATCCCTACCCCTACCCCTGATTCTCCCATGATCCGCTCCCTCCTCGCCCTCTTGCTCGTCTCGGTGGCCGCCCTCGCCGCCGAGCCTAACCGCGCCTTGGTCTTCTCGAAGACCGCCGGCTTCCGCCACAAGGACTCGATCCCGCTCGGCAACGAACTGCTCGCGAAGCAGTTCAAGGCCGCCGGCCTCGAGGTCGACATCACCGAAGACGCCTCCGTCTTCACCAGCGAGAACCTGGCCAAGTACCGCGCCGTCGCCTTCATGAGCACCACCGGCGACGTCATGAGCGACGTCGTCGCGAAGGACGCTACCAAGGAAGCCAAGGAAGCCGCCGCCAAGGCCGCCCTGCCCCGCCGCGCCGCCTTCCAGGCCTGGCTCGAGAACGGCGGCGCGTTCGTCGGCGTGCATGCGGCGTCCGACGCCGGCGCGGCCGACAAGTACTGGCCCTGGTTCGCCAATATGATCGGCGGCCTCTTCAACGGTCACCCCGCCCAGCAGGTCGCGATCCTGCGTCCCCTCGACAAGGACCATCCGGCCAACAAGCACCTCGGCGCCGAATGGAAGCGCAAGGACGAGTGGTACGCCTTCCGCAACCTCGCCGCCGACAACAAGGTCCTCCTCGAGATCGACGAGAAGTCCTACACCCCGCAGAAGGGCAAGGAGATGGGCGACCACCACCCGATGACCTGGTGCAAGGATGTCGGCAAAGGCCGCATGTTCTACACCGCGCTCGGCCACACCAAGGAATCCTTCTCCGAACCTGACTTCATCCAGCACCTCAACGGCGGCCTGCTCTGGGCGCTGCGGAAATAGAGCATAACGAGAGTATAGAGTCTGGAGTATCGAGTATGGGGGAAGGTAGGCACGGCTCTCCGAGCCGTCCTTTTTGTTTGGGTCGGCCGCCGCAGGGCGGCCGGAGGTAGGGGCGTGGCTCCGCCGCGCCCTCCGTATGAGGAGTGCACGATGAATCGTGCCCCTACCATGGTTCGCCCTGCGGCGAACGCGCTGTATCGGGTAGGGCCGACCATCCTTGGTCGGCCGCGGCCAAGCAAGGATGCTTGGCCCTACCTAAAAGCACGCCTAGCCCTACCTTACTTCGCCGCTTCGAGCTTCTTGATCAGGCGGCCGAGGGCGCCCTTGGTCGTCTCGTTGGTGACGGCTTTCTCCGCGGCGCGGAGCGCGGCGAGGTCAGCAGGCTGGGCGAGTTTGAGCAAGGCCTTCTGGCATTCGAGGCGCATGGACTCTTCCTTGATCGCGACGCAAAGGGCGCCGGCGACGGAGCGGAGGTTACGGCCGACCGCCGCCTTGATGAGGGCGTTGCGGGCGGAGACGTCAGCCTTGGCGTCGGCGATGCCGGCGACGAAGGCGTCCGTCACGCCGGGGCCGGCGACCTTCACGAGGGCGTCCTGGATATTCTCGGCGAGGGCTTCATCCTTGGCGAGGGAGGCGAGCACCGGCACGGCCTTGGCGCCGCCGACTTCGGCGAGGGCGAGCGCGGCGGGCACGCGGAGAGGCGAATCCGCCTTCGCGGCGAGCGCGGCGACCTGGGCGGTGGCACCGGAGGCCTTGGCTTCGGCGAGGGCGGAAAGCAGGATCTTCGCGGTCTCGAGGTCGGTCGAAGCCAGCAGGCCGGCGACTTCGGCGACGAGAGGCGAAGCCGGCTCGTCGACGAGGCGCTCGCGCACGTCGTCGACCGCGGCGAGACGAACCGCGGCCGGAGCATCAGCCTTCTTCAGCGCATCGATGGACTTCGCGGCGCCCTTGCGGAAATCCTTCAGCGCGGCCGTGTAGGCGGCGTGATCGACCGCCGGACGATCGGCGGCGAAGAGCGAAGCGGCTAAAAAGAGGACGAGGAGGGAGCGCATGGCGTTAATTAGGGGGCAAGTGGGCATGGGGGCAAGGGGACACGTTAACCAGAGTACGGAGTATGGAGTATCGAGTATGGGAAATAGAGGGGACATGCTGGCACGCTGGCAGGCTGCGAAGCGGTAACTTGAATTTCGGATCAGCCGCCGGGCCCCCGAAGCCGACAGCCGATGGCTGAAATGCCGACACCCGAATGGCCGGCGCCCTGGCGGCCGTCACCCGTCACCTGAAATGAATCCCCTCAGCTAACCCTCCGGTCTCCGGTTTCCCTCTTCTTCCCCGTGTCACCGTGTCCCCTTGCCACGTGACCCTCGCGGCGCGCTTACTTCCGGCGGAACGGGTAGAGCAGCTGCGCCCAGTAACCCTTGGGCACCGGGTGGCCTTCGATACCGTAGCCCGAGGGCCACTGCTCCTTGGGGAGGTGGTAAGTGCCGAAGAGGCGATCGAAGAGCGGGAAGTGGATCGCGAAGTTCACGTCGATGGCCTCCTTCTCGATGCCGTGATGCCAATGGTGGAAACGAGGCGTCACCAGCAGCTGATCGATCACCGGCAGACGCCAGCTGAGGTTCGCATGGATGAAGGTCGAGTACAGGTACACCAGGAGGATGTAGGCGTTGACTGCCGTCGGCGAGAAGCCGAGCGCGAACATCGGGATGACGGTCAGCGAGCGCAAGATGAGGATTTCCAGGAAGTGCATGCGGGCTCCGGCCATCCAGTCCATGCTCTGCGCGGAGTGGTGGACGGCATGGAAGTTCCAAAGCCAAGGCACGCGGTGGAAGGCGCGGTGCACCCAGTACTGGACCAGGTCGGTCAGGAACATGATCGCGACCAGCTGCACGACGAACGGCAGGCCGGCGACCCACTGCTGGACCGAGGCAAGGGCCGAGGCCGCCGCCACCCACTTCGCCGGAGCGAAGCTGACGAAAGCCAGCACCTGCACCATGAAGCTGCTGACCAGGTAATAGAAGATGTCCTCGCGCCATTCGTCACGGAAGAGCGGCTGCTCCGCACGGAGCGGGCTGAGGCGTTCCAGCGGGATGAAGATGATGCCGGTGAACAGGACGTTGAGGGCGAACCAATCGAGCCCCAGGAACAGCGGCGTCGGATCCGGCGTCAGCGACGTCGAATTCGAACCACCCAGCAAGGTCGCCAGCAAGGTGGCGGCGGCGCCGAGCGTGCCCAGCAGCTTCGACGGACGCAGCGCGAGGCTTAGGACCGAGGCCGCGAAGCCGAGCAGGAGGAGGACGAGGATGCCCAGCTTGAACCAGGGATTGGCGTGCAAGGCCGTCAGCTCGGGCATCGCGAACTGGCCGGGTGCGCGCATCGAGACCACCAAGGCCAACCCGATCAGGCCGAGGGCGAGGCCGGCGACACCGCTGATCCAGCCGGTACCGAAGGCGCGCAACGATTCCGGCGCCTCCATTTCGTCGCGGAGTTTCTGCCGGGTATCTTGGAGACTCATGGGTTAGTGGGGTGAGATACTGATACTTCACCCGTGCGGCGAAGCAAGCCGGCAGAGGCAGGCGGAGGCGATGTCATCGCATCCCTGCCCAAACAAAGAGGGCGCCCGTAGGCGCCCTCTTCTCTTCCGAGTCACCGTGTCCCCTTGCCCACGTGCCCCTCGCGGCGCATAACGCCGCGCTTAGTAGCGATAGCTGTCGGGCTTGAACGGACCGACCTGCTTCACGCCGATGTAGGCGGCCTGTTCCTTCGACAGCTTGGTCAGCTTGGCGCCGAGCTTGCCGAGGTGGAGACGGGCGACTTCTTCGTCGAGGTGCTTCGGCAGGACGACCACGCCAGGCTTGGCCGTGGCGCGGGTCTCCCACAGGTGCAGCTGGGCGAGGACCTGGTTGGTGAAGGAGGTCGACATCACGTAGCTCGGATGGCCGGTGGCGCAACCGAGGTTCACGAGGCGGCCTTCGGCGAGCATGTAGAGCTGGCGGCCGTCCTTGAACGTGTAGCGGTCGACCTGCGGCTTGATGGTGTCCTTCTTCACGCCCTTGAAGGAGTTGAGGCGCGTGACCTGGATCTCGTTGTCGAAGTGGCCGATGTTACAGACGATCGCCTGGTCCTTCATCTTGGTCAGGTGCTCGAGCGTGATGATGTCCTTGTTGCCCGTGGCGGTGACGTAGATGTCGGCCTTGCCGAGGGTGTCCTCGACGGTGACGACGCGGTAGCCTTCCATCGCGGCCTGGAGAGCGCAGATCGGGTCGATCTCGGCGATCTGGACCGTGGCGCCGAGGCCGCGGAGCGACTGGGCCGAGCCCTTGCCGACGTCGCCGTAACCGATGACGAGGGCCACCTTGCCGGCGACCATGACGTCGGTCGCGCGCTTGATGCCATCGACGAGGGATTCGCGGCAGCCGTAGAGGTTGTCGAACTTCGACTTCGTGGCGGTGTCGTTGACGTTGACCGTCGGCACGAGGAGGGAGCCTTCCTCGAGCATGCGGTAGAGGCGCTTGACGCCGGTGGTGGTCTCTTCCGAGACGCCCTTCCAGCTCTTCACTACCTTATGCCAGTGACCGGGGCGCTGCTTCGCGACCTTCTTGAGGAGGTCCTTGATGACCTGCTCCTCTTCGGAGTCGGAGGAAGACCAGGCCCACTTCGAGCCGTTCTCGAGCTCGTAGCCCTTATGGATGAGGAGGGTCGCGTCGCCACCATCGTCGACGATCAGCTCAGGGCCGTCGCCGTTGGGCCAGGTGAGCGCCTTCATCGTGCAATCCCAGTATTCGACGAGGTTCTCGCCCTTCCAGGCGAAGACCGGGATGCCGGCCTTGGCGATCGCGGCGGCGGCATGGTCCTGGGTGGAGAAGATGTTGCACGAAGCCCAGCGCACGTCGGCGCCGAGGTCGGCGAGCGTCTCGATGAGGACGGCCGTCTGGATGGTCATGTGAAGCGAGCCGGCGATGCGGACGCCCTTGAGGGGCTTCTTCTTGCCGTACTTGGCGCGCAGGGCCATCAGGCCCGGCATCTCGTGTTCGGCGACCTGGAGTTCCTTGCGGCCCCATTCGGCGAGGCCGAGGTCGGCTACTTTATAATCAGTGAATTTTTTGGACATAAGAGCGAGGGGACAAGAGTTTGGAGTATCGGGTACAGGGGATCGGTTACTTGCTCAGGGCCTTGTGGAAGGCGGCGAGCTTGGAGGTGACTTCCCAAGGCAGGCCCTTCTTGCCGAAGTGGCCGTAATGGGTGGACGCGCGGTAGATCGGGCGACGCAGGTCGAGCTGTCGGATGATCTCGGCCGGATTGAAGAGGAACGTCGCCTTCACCGCGGCGAGGATCTGCTCGTCGGAGACTTCGCCCGTGCCGAAGGTGTCGAGATGGATGCTGGTCGGCTCGGGGTGGCCGATCGCGTAGGCGACCTGCAGCTCGCAGCGTTCGGCGGCGCCGGACGCGACGATATGCTTGGCGACCCAGCGGGCCATGTAGGCCGCGGAGCGGTCGACCTTGGTCGGATCCTTGCCCGAGAAGGCGCCGCCGCCGTGGCGACCCATGCCTCCGTACGAGTCGACGATGATCTTACGGCCGGTGAGGCCGCAATCGCCCTGGGGGCCGCCGACGACGAAGCGACCGGTCGGGTTGATCAGGTATTCGGTCTTCTTGCCCACGAGTTCCTTCGGGAGGGACTTGCGGATGACCTGTTCGATGCAGAACTTCTCGATCTGGCGATGGGAGACGTCGGCGGTGTGCTGGGTCGAGATGACCACGTTCTCGATGGCGACCGGACGGCCGTCCTCGTAGCGCACGGCGACCTGCGACTTGCAGTCCGGGCGGATCCATTCGGTACCCTTGGCGCCGGACTTGCGGAGACGGGCGAGCTCGCGGTTGAGGCGGTGGGCGAACATCACCGGGGCCGGCATGAGCTCGGGCGTCTCGCGGGTGGCGTAGCCGAACATGATGCCTTGGTCGCCGGCGCCCATCTTGGCGTGCTTCTTGCCTTCGGCCTTACGCTCGTCGACGCCTTGGGCGATGTCGGGGGACTGCTTCGTGAGCAGGTTCGTGATGAAGACCTTGTCGGCGTGGAAGACGTCGTCGTCGTTCACGTAGCCGATCTCGCGGATCGCGGCGCGGACGACTTCCTCGAAATTGACCTTCGCCTTGGTCGTGAGCTCGCCGGCGATGACGACGTGGTCGCTCTTGACCAGGGTCTCGCAGGCGACGCGGGAGAAACGGTCCTGGGCGAAGCAGGCGTCGAGAACGGAGTCCGAGATGCTGTCGGCGACCTTATCGGGGTGGCCCTCGCCGACGGATTCGGACGAGAAGATGTAGGAGGCGTGGGAGGCCATAAGGTCAGGGAAACAAAAGGGGAACCAAGGGGATGGCAAGTGAGCATCCAAGTATCCGGATAGGAGGATATGTCATAGGGGCCGCCTCCGGCGGCCCCTATAGGTTGAAGCGGTTGGCGATAAGCGGTTAGGAAACACGCCGGAGGCCCATAGGCTCAGTGGGTCAGAGATCAAACATCTCAAAGGGAGGCCGGAAACCGGAATAAATGCCTCGGATATCATGTCCCCGGCTGACTTCCCGGTTTCCGGCCTCCCCTTGAGTGCGTCGAGGTAGGGCCAAGCATCCCTGCTTGGCCACACGGCCGACCAAGGATGGTCGGCCCTACCCATGACAGGTGGAAGCGGTTGGCGGATGGCGGCTGGGAAATGAATCACCCCGCACCTGTGCCTGCACCCGAGAACCTGAACCAGATACCCGATGGCCGAGACCTGAGACCCGAGAATGAATCTGCCAACCCATCATCCGGTTTCCGGTCTCCCCTTGAGTGCGTCGAGGTAGGGCCAAGCATCCCTGCTTGGCCGCACGGCCGACCAAGGATGGTCGGCCCTGCCCATGACAGGTGGAAGCGGTTGGCGGATGGCGGCTGGGAAAACAGGCGGATGCGATGTCATCGCATCCCTACCCGCCACCCGAAACGATGGCACCTAGGGCAGCACGCGGTCCCGCCCCCACCCAAACAAAAAGGGCGCCCGCAGGCGCCCTCTTCGCTTTGCTTCGCAGGCCGCGTTCAGCCCCCGATCGACCTGAGCGTGACGAGGTACTCGATGAGGGAAGTGAACTCCTCGACCGTGAGGCCGGCGGCGAGGCCGGCGGGCATCATGGACTGCGGGAGATGTTTCTCTTCCTTCACGTCGTCGCGCTTGATCTTGGAAACCTGGCCGGCGATGTTGCGGAGCGTGACGACGCCGTCGGCTTCGGCGGTGACGAAGCCCATCTGCTCGGGGCCGTTCTTCATCGTGAACACCACGGTCTGGAAGCCCTGGGCGACGACCTTGTTCGGGTCCATGACGGACTCGATGAGGTATTCGCGGGGGAACTTCGCGCCGGAGGCGCCGAGGTACGGACCCTTCTGTTCGGCGGCGAGATCGACGGCGTGACAGGCGACGCAGCCTTGCTGCGTGAACAGGCGCTGGCCGGTCTTGACGTTGCCGCGGCCCTTGAGGGCGGCGGCCGCGACGAGCTTGGCGTCGAGCTGCGCGATCTTCTTGCCCTTGCTGGCGGCGGCGAGCTTGCCGGCGGCGAGCGCTTCCTGGGCGGCCTTGATCTGGATGACGTTGTCTCCCTTCATCCCTTCCTGGAGCTGCTTGTCGAAGCCCGTCAGGCCGAGGTCGGCGATGGCGTGGAAGAAGCCGATGTCGCGCGGGTTCTTCTCGACGTGGCCACGGACGGACTTCTTCTGCTGCTCCTTGGTGAGCGGGCTGCTGAGCACGTTGAGGAGCGCCTTCCAGAGGATGGTGGAAGCGGCGTCTTCGGCCTTGTTGGCCATCGCGCGGAGCTTGTTCACCTGGTTGCCACGTTCGGCCTCGTAGATGAAGTCGCTGATCGCCTGCGTGGCGGCGGCCGGGGCCTTGGCGTCCTTGGACCAGCCGGCGAGGACCTTCACGCGCGGCTCAAGGCCGGCTTCGCCTTCGACCTTCAGGAGGGCCCTGTAGCAGTCGAGGCGCTCTTCCCACTTGCGCGAGGACTGGAGGGCGGCGTCGACGAGGAGCGCCTGGTCCGCCGGACGCAGGGTCTGCGTGGCCATCGCGAGGCGGAGCGGGTCGAGGCCTTCGAGCTTCAGGTCGGTGATCGCGATGCGGTTCTTCGCGAGAATCTCGAGGGAGGCCATGCGCAGGTTGCCCGGCAGCTTGGCGTAGGCGTCTTCGATGCCCTTATGGATGCGTTCGGTGGCGGACCAGACGATCGGCTCGAAATAAGGACCGCGGTCGTCCGGACGGGTGCTCCACCAATCCTTGTAGTTCCAAGGCTTCTCGACGTGGTACAGGCGTGCGAGCGCGGTGACCGCGGCGAGGCGCACGGGCTCTTCGCCGCTCAGGCTGAGGGCGAGCAGGCCGTCGACGGCTTCGTCGGAGTGGATGCCCTGCAGCGCGCGGAAGGCGATGTTGCGCTGGGCGGGGAAGGCGATGGCGGCGAGGCAGGCCTGGGCGTTGCCGAGGCGGGTCAGCGCGGCGATCGCGGTATGCGGCAGGCGGTAGTGTTCGCCTTCGCCGAGCTTGGCTTCGTCGGCGGACCAGGTGCCGGCGGCGGCGAGGATCGCCGAGGCGGCATCCTTCGCGCCGAGGCGCTGGAGGCCGATCAAGGCCTGGAGGCGGACGCGAGGGTCGGCGTCGCTCAGGGAATCGACGAAGAGCTTCACCGGCACGCCTTCGAGCTGCGTGGTGCGATCCGCGAGCGCGCGGAGGACGAACTCGCGGACGGCGGCGTCCTTCGCGAGGCCGGCGAGCGCCTCGTTGGCCTTGGCGCCGAGCAGCTGCTTATAGGTGAAGATCGCGGCGACGCGGGAGTAGAGGTGTTCCGAGCCGGACTTCGCGATCGCGAGGACGGGCTCGGCGAGCTCCGGCTTGGCGCGGTCGATGATCTGGCGCTGGGTCTCGAGGCGCTGGACGGCGGACTTCGAGGAGAGCTGCTTCACGAGATCGGCGTCGGAGAGCTTGGTGACGTCGACGTAGACGTTGGGCTTCACGTCCTTGGCGGTGATGAGCTGGACGATGCCGTTCGGATAGAAGATCGGGACCTCGACCTCGACGCCGTCCTTGATGACCTTCTTGGTCAGGGGCTTGCCTTCGCCCAGGTACTTGAAGTTGCCGCCGCGCCAATCGGTGAGGAAGAGGCGGGAGTTGCCGTCGACGTCGAAGTCGGTGGCCTTGGGGACCTTCTCGAAGATCTCCTGCTGGGCGACGAAGGTGGCTTCGAAGCGCTTGATCGGGTGACGGTACACCGCGTTGGTCGTCCAGTCGCACGTGAAGAGGGACTCGCCGAAGTCGCCGGGGAAGCCGGGCTCGCTCAGATAGAGGCCGCCGGTACCCGAACCGCCGCCGTAGTCGGCGAGAGGATGGGCGATCTCATCGGCGAAGTTCTTATAAAGACGGGGGTAGCCAGGGTTGGCCAGCGAGGTGAAGTGGTGGAAACGGGTGTTCCAGCCCTTGCCGTCGTTGGTGTTGTCGCGGGAGAAGAGGTCGAGGGTCGGGGAGATGGCGATGTCGCAGATGTTGCGGGTCATCTCGGTGTAGACCTCGAGCTCCGTGCCGTCGGGGCGGACGCGCATCACGCCGCCGCCGTAGAGGGTCACGCGCTTCTTGTCGCCGAGGCCGATGGCGCCGTCGTTATCACGGATGAGGCCCGCGCCGAAGTCGCCGACGGCGATGTAGAGCCAGCCATCGATGCCCATGCGAGTTCCGTTGGTGGTATGGTCGGCGCCGCGGGGGTGCTCGATACCGCCGCCGAGACCGTCGACGAGCAGGGTGCGCTCCGCATTGTAGTCGGCCTTGCCGTCGCCGTCCTTGTCCTGGAACTTGGAGAGGAAGGGCGGGTGGACGAGATAGAGGGCGCCGCCGACGAAATGCCCGCCGCGGGGGCTTTCGACCTTGGTGTATTCGATCACCTGGTCGGCCTTGCCGGCGCCCTTGGTGTCGCGTGCGAGGAGGATACGGCCCATGCCCGGCTTATGGCCGAGCGAGCCGTTCTTGTCCGAGGACACGTAGATGTCGCCATTGGCGGCGGCCGACACGGCGGTCGGATAGATCTCGGGGTCCTGGGCATCGCCGAGGAATTCGCGGATGACAAACCCTTCCGGCACGGCCTGGGCGGCGGCGGCAAAGAGGAAGAGCGCAAGGGAGGAACGAGGCATGGGGATGCGGGGTAAGGCGTTAAGATGTAGACGGTCCGGGGTTTGTTCCAAGCGGGAAGCGTCGGCCGCCCTTATCTTAGCGTCTTGCCCGTCCGCCCCCGGGGGCTAACCCTCGTGCCATGGCCCTTCCGGTGCTCACGTTCTTCCCCCGCCCGAGGGAACTGACCCTGCGCGGGGGCTGGCTCAAGGCACCCCCCCTGCCCCACCCGACCGCCCTCTTCTTAAAGAGCCTGCCGACGACGATGGACGAAGCCCGCGCGGCCTTGGCCGAAGCCGGCGACGGCGCCTGCCGGATCGTCCATAAGCCCGAGCGCGGGCCGGAGGGTTACCATATCGAGATCCTCGCCAGCGGCATCCGCCTCCACGCGGGCGACGCGCACGGCGTGCTTTATGGAGCGCAGACGCTCCGCCAGATCGCCGAGCAATATCCCGCCGAACTGCCGCACCTCGAGATCACCGACTCCCCCGACCTGCCCGTGCGCGGCTTCATGCTCGACGTCTCGCGCACCCGCGTGCCGACGCAATCCGAGCTCCTCGCGCTCATCCGGGCGCTCGGCCGTCTCCGCGTCAACCAGCTCCAGCTCTACGTCGAGCACACGTTCGCCTTCCGCGGCCACGAGGACGCCTGGAAAGACGCGTCCCCGCTGACGCCCGCGGAGATCCGCGAACTCGACGACGCTTGCGCCGCGGTCGGCATCGAGCTGGTGCCGAACCTGAACACCTTCGGCCACATGGAGCGTTGGCTGCGGCATCCGCGCTACCGCGCGATGGCCGAGTGTCCCGAAGGCTGGATCCATCCGCTGACCGGGCAGTTCAAGGAATTCCCCGGCACGCTCCGCCCCGACCGGGCCTCGGTCGACTTCGCGGGCGCGCTGCTCGACGACTACCTGCCGAACTTCCGCAGCCGGCAGGTGAACATCGGCGGCGACGAGCCGTGGGAGCTCGGACAGGGCTTCAGCAAGCAGGCCGTCGCCGAACGCGGCAAGCACCGCGTCTATCTCGACCATCTCAAGAAGCTGTGCGCGCTCGGGCGCGAACGCGGCCGCACCGTGCAATTCTGGGGTGACATCCTGCTCGAAGACCTCGCGCTCGCCCAGGACGCGCCGGCCGATGCCGTGCCCGTCGTCTGGGGCTACGACGCCGGCCATCCGTTCAAGGAACAGTGCGGGCGCCTCCGCGAGCTCGGCCGCACCTACCTCGTCGCCCCGGGCACCAGCGCCTGGCAGAGCTTCACCGGCCGCCTCGACAACGCGCTGACCAACCAATCCGAAGCCGTCGGCGCCGCCGTGCGGCATGAGGCGCGCGGCATCCTGCTCACCACCTGGGGCGACAACGGCCATCACCAGCCGTGGCCGACGGCGTGGCTGCCGATGGCCGCCGGGCTCGCGCAGGCGTGGGGCTTCGCCGCCAACGCCAAGACCGACTTCGCGGCCGGGTGCGCGATCCTCGGCGGAGTTTCCGCGACGGAAGGCAAGGCCGTCGCCGCCGCGCTCACGCAGCTCGGCACGCTCGACGGACGCATCGCCAAGGCCAACCGCAACAAGAGCCTCACCTGGGATCTCCTCACCGCCAAGCCGGACACGCTCGCGAAGTTCACCGACGGGGTCAGCGCCGCGGAGATCGCCGCGTCGCAGGCGCACCTCGCCGACGCCGAAGGCCTGATCGCGCAGATCGCCGACGCGACCATCCGCGCGGAACTCTCCCTGGGCGCCCGCCTGGCCGGCGCCGGCCTGCGCCGGGCGTCCCGTCAGGCGATCTCCGCCGAAGAGCAGGTGAGGCTTAAGAAGGAATATGAAGGCGTGTGGCTGCGTCGCTCGCGTCCGGGCGGCCTGAGCGAGAGCGTGGCAGGGCTGTTCGGGTGAGAAGGACCGGCCCGGTCAGCCGCGCCTCGAGGTAGGGACGTGATGACATCACGTCCGCCCAGGGACTCGAACGGATGCGATGTCATCGCATCCCTACCTCTCATATTCACCCTAACCTCATCCTTGTTGCCACCCTCGGCGGCGAAGGCATCCTTGCCTCACGTCCCCGCCCGTGGAAAGCCTCCGTCCATTCTTCCGTCATGTCGCGCTCCTGACCCTGGGGGCGCTCGCGGCCTCCGCGCAGACGCTGCCGCCGCTGGCATCGCCGAAGCCCGTCCCGCCGAACGTCTCGCCCGACGCGCTCTTCGCCGGCGTCGTTCCGAAGCTCGAGCTGACCATCCCCAAGGAGAACATCGACAAGCTCGCCAAGAATCCCCGCGACTACGTCACGCTGACGATCAAGGAGCCCGGCGGCGCGACGCTCGAGAAATGCTCGGTGAAGCTGAAGGGTTCGGCCGGGAGCTTCCGCCAGATCACCGAAGACCGCCCGGGCTTCTCGCTGCGCACCGCGAAGACCAAGAAGAACCAGGAATACCGCGGCCTGACCAAGTTCCAGCTGAACAACGCCGCGCAGGACGGCACGATGCTGCTCGAGATGATCGCCGGCGAGATGGCCCGGCGGGCCGGCGTGCCCGCCTCGCGCTGCACCCATGCCTACGTGGTCCTGAACGGCAAGCCGCTCGGCACCTACGTGCTGAAGGAGGGCTTCAACAAGGAATTCCTGGGTTACTTCTTCAAGGATACGAGCGGCCATCTCTACGACGGCGGCTTCTGCAGGCCGATCGGCCTCGACCTTGAGGTCGACCAAGGCGACCCCGACGAGAAGACGCGCCTGACGGAGCTCGTCGGCGCCGCCCAGGACCAGAACCCGGCGATGCGCAAGAGCCGCGTCGAACGCATCCTCGATGTCGACGCCTACTATCGCCACCTCGCGCTCGAGCAGATCCTCTGCCACTGGGACGGCTATTCCTTCAACACGAACAACTACCGGATCTACGAGGACCCGACGTCCGGCAGGTTCGCCTTCATCCTGCACGGGATGGACCAGGTCTTCGGCGACGATCGCTGGTACGTCTTTCGCCGGCCCAACGCCGACCAGTTCGGCCTCTTCAACGACCGCGCGCAGCGCGAGCGCTACCGCACGCAGTTCTTCGCCGCCTACGAGAAGGGCTTCCGCGGCGCCGACTGGCCGCGCCGCGCCCTCGAACTGGCCGCCAACGCCAAGGCCAAGCTCGCGCCCATCGACGCCGAGGAGGCGAAGCGCTTCGACCAGCGCGGCAAGGAGGCGGCCGAACGCGTGAAGCGCCGCCTCGACGCCGTGCGCGTCCAGCTCGACGATGCGGCCCAGCTGCGCACCCTCGGCGGCAAGGCAAACCTGGCCAAGTACGCCTGGGAGCGGCAAGCCGACGAGAAGGAAGGCGAGGAGCGCGACCACGAAGGCCGCTCGTGCCTCGTCCTGACCGCCGGCCCGAAGCATGGCGGCGACTTCCGGCTGCAGCTGGCCACGGGCCCGGGCCGCTACCGGCTCACGGGCATGGTCAAGACCGCGGGCATCGTGGCGGGCAAGGAGGAGAACAGCCGAGGCCTCCGCGTCCGCCTCTCCGGCATGGCCGGCGTCCAGGCCCTCACGGGCAGCAACAGCTGGCGCACGGTCTCCCTCGAATTCTCCGTCGACGAAGCCGACCCCGTGATCGTGCTGGAGATGCGCGCCGACGCCGGCCAGGCCTGGTTCGACCGCAATTCGCTGACCCTGACGCGCATCCCCTGAGCATGGAGATCGCCGCGCGCTTCGAGCATAAGTTCATCCTGCCGCTCGCCGAGCGGGACGCCTTGCTCAGGCGTTTCGCCGCCCGCATCCGCCCCGACACGCTCGGCGGCCCGGGCGGATGTTATCCCGTGGTCAGCCTCTACTGCGACACCCCGGACCGCAAGTGCCACGACGAAGCCTGCCGCGGAGTGCCTTCGCGCCGCAAGCTGCGCCTGCGCCTGTACGGCACGAAGGACGGCGCGATCCCCGCGGCCACCTACCTCGAGATCAAGCACCGCGACGGCGGGGAAGGCGCCAAGCGCCGCCTCGCGCTGACGACCGCCGAAGCGTTCGCGTTGGTCTCCGGCGGGGCGGTTCCGGCCGTCGCCGGGAGCGACGCGCGCATCCTCTCGGAAGCCAGGCGTCTCATCGAGGAAGGCTTCCGGCCCGCCTGCGTCATCCGCTACGACCGGGAGGCCTACCGCTTCATGGACGCCGGCGGACGCGAGCAGCTCCGTCTCACCTTCGACCAGGACATCCGCTGCCGCTTCGCGGACCTCGCGCCGAGCCCGGCCGACGGACAATGCGCGCTGCCCGTCCTCGCCGACGGCCTCTGCCTGATGGAAGTCAAAGGCGCGACCGCGGCCCCTTACGATTTCGCGGCCTACCTCGCCGCGCGCGAAATCTTTCCTCGCCCCTTCAGCAAATATTCCGAGAGTGTCCGCCTGCACGGCGCCACCCCCGCCCTTCCCGCCCCATGAACCTCCTGTCCTGCCTTTGCCTCGCCGCCGAGCCCGCCCCGGCCGCCGCGGATCCGCTCACCCGCGCCTTCGCGGACCCTGCCGGGCAGCCCGGCGCGCCGGAGATCCTGCTGGCCATCCTCTTCAGCTTCGCGCTCAACGCGCTCGTCGCCTGGACGTACAAGCGCACCTACCGCGGCACGCGCTACTCGCAGGATTACGTGCACACCCTGCTCATCCTCGGCACCGTCGTCACGCTCGTGATCCTCGTCGTGGTCGGCAACCTCGCGGCCGCGTTCGGCATGTTCGCCGCGTTCTCGATCATCCGCTTCCGCCGCACCGTCGGCCAGTCGCGCGACATCGGCTTCATCTTCCTCGCCATGGGGACGGGCCTCGCCGTGGGCGCCCGCCAGTACGCGCTCGCCGCGATCACCGTCCCGCTCGTCTGCGCGATCGTCTTCCTGCTCGCGCGCGCGAACCTCTTCTCCTCGCTCAAAGGTTCGCACCTCCTGCGCCTGCGCGTCGGCACCGACGTCGACTACGACCAGGCCTTCGTCGCGGCCTTCGCGCGGTTCGTCTCGCACCAGTCGCTGAAGTCCGTCGAGACCGTCCAGGCCGGCCTGATGACCGAGCTCCGCTACGAGGTCACCCTCAAGGACGGCGCCGAGGTCGGGGAATTCGTCCGCGCGCTCCAGGCCGCCAACGGCAACAACCGCGTCCTGCTCACCTGCGTCGGCGAGCAGAGCGTCGTCGACGCGGAGTGAGGTGAATCGTTCGCCGCAGGGCGAACCGTGGTAGGGGCACGATTCATCGTGCACTCCATTGCGGAGGGCGCGGCGTAGCCACGCCCCTGCCCTGCGGCCACCATGCGGCGGCCGGAAAACAAGAGGGGGGCGCCGAATGGCGCCCCCCTCTTACTTAACTGGCCCTGGCCCTGACCCTGGCCCTAACCCTATCGGGCTTCGCCCGCCTCAGTCTCCGCCCTTGGAAGGCTTGCCGGTGGAGGAGAAGAACTCCTTCACGCGGGCGCGGAGATAGTCGCGGTTGAGCTTGGCGATGACGTCGAGCGTGATGCTCTTCGGGCAATGCGCCTGGCACTCGCCGTAGTTGGTGCAGT
>Ga0222712_10002510_pt1 | contig 20926 bp, 17 predicted proteins | sample C33_657DmetaG_FD_165043 | JGI IMG/M metagenome (GOLD analysis project Ga0222712, IMG submission 165043) | Estuarine water microbial communities from San Francisco Bay, California, United States - C33_657D | ecosystem: Environmental > Aquatic > Marine > Unclassified | place: USA: California... | reverse complement strand
CGTCATCATCTCGCGCCGGCGCGTTCACCATTCCGTCTTTCGCTCGTCCCTCGACGCGCGCTCGCGCATTCGACGTCTTCCTCGTCGTCGTCATCACGTCCGTCCTCCTTCGTCGCTCCGTCGTCATCCGATGTCGATTCGATTCGATGTCGATTCGATTCGATTCGATTCGATTCGATCGCGCGCCCGTGCGTCGCGCGTCCGCGACGTCGAGGGATGACGTCATCGTCGTCGGTCGTCGAGGGGTGACCGACCGACCGACCGACCGACCGATCGTGACCGGACCGATGGAAACTCGATTCGATCGAAAATAGCATCGACGTCGATGTCGATGTCGATCGATCGATCGAAAAGGGCATCGATCGATCGACGCCCCCTTTTTGTTTTACTCTCGCTCTAGCGTGTTTTTAATTCGATATCGATCGATATCGATCGATTCGATCGAAAAGGGCATCGACGTCGATCGATCGCTCGCGATCGATCGACATCGACGTCGAGTGCTCGATCGGGCGCGGCGTCGCGCGCGTCGACAGCGCGCGATGGGCGTCGTCGCTCGCGCCCTCGTTCGTCGCTCGCGCGGCGTTGAAAGTGCGAATGCATTCGCTTTCGAGCGCGCGCGTGGAATAACCGAAGGCGCGCTCGCGACGGTCACGACGACGACGCGAGGGATGACGACGGGCGTCGCGAACGGGACGCGCGCGCGCGCGGAGGGCGACGTCCCGATCGCGACGACGAAGACGACGACGACGAAGACGACGATGAAGACGACGACGAAGACGAACGGGGGTGAGACGTATGCGATCGACGACGAGGCGAACGCGCCGGAGTGCGCGGTGAGAGTGGAAAGGCGAACGAAGCGCGAGGCGTTGGATGTGACGCGCGGCGTGCGTTGGGTCAAGGCGAACGCCAAGGCGAAATTCGCGGAGACCGTGGAGATGTCGGTGCATTTGGGGGTGGATCCGAAACGGAGCGATATGATCGTCAGGGGGGTGGTGCGTTTACCGCACGGCACCGGGAACGCGGTGAGAGTGGGGGTGTTCGCTGAGGGGGAGGAGGCGGAGGTCGCGCGCGTCGCCGGGGCGACGATCGTCGGCGGCGAAGAGTTGATTCGAGAGATAAAAGAAGGCGGTGCGGGGGCGATTAAGTTCGATAAGTGCATCGGTACGCCGAAGATGATGCCCAAGTTGAAAGAGATCGCGCGGATCTTAGGTCCGCGGGGTTTGATGCCGAATCCAAAGCTCGGCACCGTCACGGCGGACGTCGGTCCAGCCGTCAAGGAGCTCTTGGGCGGCCGAGTGGAATTTCGGGCGGAAAAGAATGCCATCGTGCACACCATGGTGGGTAAAGTGACGTTTGAGGATTCCCAGTTAGAAGAGAACATCGCGGCAGTGTTCAAGGAAATTTTAGCGCTGCGACCGAAAGGGAAAGGTGCGCCAAACGCGGGGAAATATTTGAAGAAGGCGTACTTGGCGAGCACGATGGGGAAAGGGAGCGCTAAGCTCGATCTGGTGAACCTCACCGAGGTCGCCAACGCGTACGGCGTACGACCATGAATAGTCTGCAATATCCATGTTATGCTTAGTTCTATAATTACGTTCGTCGTGACAGTTTTTTGAATATTTGTCGTGCTTTCGTTCACTGCGTTATTCACAAAAAACGATTGGTTGGTTCGTCTATTGGCGGCGCGCGGCGTGGGTCACTCGTCTTTCCTCCCACGCACACCCGGCTGCCGTATCTAATTAAGCACAAATTTTAGGGATACTCGTGAATTCACGCCCTAATCTTTGTTGTGATAGAGATGTATTATACCGCTCTCTCCGCTCTCTCCGTCTCTCGAGCCTCGAAGTCGTCGTCAAAGTACTGTACACTAACGACAAATCCTTAAGTCCGGTTGGAGATGTTCGAGCTCAACCAGTCTAAACCCTCGTAAAGTCCTTCACCGGAAGTAGCGCACGTGGATTGGATGAACCAGTGGCGTTGACGAAGAGAGTGAAGTCCAAGCTTGTCCGTGATCTCCGCCGCGCTCATCGCGTTGGGCAAATCTTGCTTGTTCGCGAACACCAAAAGCACCGCGTCGCGCAGCTCGTCTTCGTTCAACATTCGGTGCAACTCATCGCGAGCTTCAGACACGCGATCGCGATCGTTGCTATCCACGACGAAGATCAAACCCTGAGTGTTTTGGAAGTAGTGACGCCAGAGCGGTCGAATCTGCGATTTGAAAAGCGTCAGCGCCTCGTCCCGAAACGAATCGACCGATCACGCGTACCTTGTCTTGTCCGCCGACGTCCCACACGGTGAACGAAATATTCTTATACTCCACCGTTTCAACATTAAACCCTGATTCGCCACAACACCGAGTCAGTCATCGCCGGCGTCGCCGCGCGCGCGCTCGCTCGCTCGCTCGCTCGCGCGCGAAAATCGCCCTAAATACACACACGCCCTCGAGCCGTCGTCGTCGTCGTCGTCGTCGTCGCGACCGCGAATGCACCCTCGCGATCTCTCACGCACCGATGGTCGGGATCGTCGTCACGATTTCCCCGAGTTTTAACTTGTACAAAATCGTCGTCTTCCCCGCGGCATCGAGACCAACCTACGCGCGCGCGAGAGCTCCCAGTCAGTCCACGATCGGCGACGCGCGATCGCGCGACGATCGTCGCGATCGAGCGAATCGTTCGATCGCGATCGACCGCCGCGCGTGCGCACTCGCGCTTCGAAACGCGCGACGAACGCGCGCGAAACTTTTTCCTCCATATTTTTTTCGCATCGACGACGCGATGCGAACGCGCGACGCGATGCGATTCGCGATCGCGAATCGAAACGCGTCGCGCCGAATGCGCCAAACGATCGATGGTCGTCCGATGGATCGACGTCGTCGCGAATGCGAGCGACGACGACGGGCGATGGCGACGGTGAAAAGCAAATGCGATGACGACGCACCATTAAGATGCGCATCTCCTTCTTGGAGAATAAGCGCTGGAACAGCTTGGCGAACGTGATTCCCATGGTGCGAAACGCGCGCGGTGTGACGTCGTCGAACCGCGCGCGGGCGCGGGCGATCGTCGGGGGTGGGGGGGTGGAGAGTTATGACTCGTGGGAGTGGGGGGAGGGGGGCGCGAACGCGAACGCGCGCGAGCGAGAGAGGACGACGGGACGGGGAATGAACGGTCGGTCGTGGATGAGATCGCTACACCGTGCGCTAGAGCTAGTGGTGGTTTCATGAGTCGTTCACACGCCGCCGGTCGCCGGAGATGTAGCGAGGATGGAGGCGATGTACTTGCCGTGTTCCTCGATGGCGCTCTGTAAGCGGCGCTGCGCCAAGAGCTGGGCGTGAAGCTGCTTTTGCATCTCCAGCTGTTTCAATAAAGCCTGGCCGACGTCTGGCATTTCGTCTACAGTCGCGCTCAGGACTTCGGAAGATTCATCAATTGGAGGGGCGTCGTCGCGAGGGTATGATAAGCTCTCGGTGAGCGCGGACTCCGGCGTCAACGCGTCGGCGAAAATGTCATCAAACAAGCGCCCGGACGGAGCGGTCACAAACCCAGAGCTATTTCCAACGGAGTAGTTGAGCAGCGCTGAGAACTGCCCCGTACTCACGTGATCTTGGAACTCGTTCGGCTCTAAGCTCGCCATTGGAGATAAAATTCCCAAAGAATCCGGGTGAATCGCCTCCTGAGGGCGTTCGTGGGCGAGCAAATTCGGCGAGCTCAACTTTTTCAGTTGCACCGCCTGACTAGCGCGCAATTGTTTGATGAGATCCTTGCGCATCTTATCGTCGCCTTCTATACCAGTGCGTTTCGACACCACCTCTTGTAATCTATACTTTTGCAAGTGACTCTTAATGTGTTGAATCGTCATCCCCGACGTGTTCATCAGCTGCCTGACGCCCTTCGGCGTGGCGACCTCCAACCCCCCTAACTGCTCCACAGCACCGATAAAGCGTCTATGCAACTCCGGCGTCCAACGTAATCGCGACTTATCCGCCGACGACACCGCGGCCTTCCCCATCCCTCGTTTACTCCCCTTGCCAGCCGCCGCCGCCTCGCGCTCTCCCCCTCGTCCGCTCGTCCCGCGCGTCTTTTTCCTCCCTTGCCCTTCGCCCCCGCCGTCGAATAAAAAATCGCCTAAATCCATCGCCCCATCGCGCAAAACATCGACGCCGAACTCGTTCACCTCCTCGCTCGTCGTCGTCCTCGTCGTCGTCCTCGCTCTCGCGTCCTCGCCCTCTCCTCCCTCGCCGGCGCCGTCCAGCGCCGGCAACGCGTCCAACCACGCGCGCAACTCAAAATCCTCCCTCTGTTCCATGACCGCGCGTAACGACGTCGTCAATCACTCGCCACTCGCTTTCGCCTTCATTCCTTCTATTCCTTTCCCTCGTCGTCGTCATTCCCATCATTCGCATTCGCCTCGCCATTTCGTCGTCCAACGCTGGATGGTGGAATATTCCACACGGCGTGAAAATCCAATCGAATCGATCGATCGCCCTACCTCGCCATCGATCGCGTGGACGTCGAACCGTTCGACGTCGATCGCGTCGTCGTCGTCGTCGTCGTCCAACGAACCGATGAACGGCCAGAACGGCTCCATGACGCTTCAAAGGACGACGACGAACGGACGACGTGTCGCGCTCGCATCGACGCGAACGACCTCGAACGACGTCGAGGACGAGGACGACCACGTCCATGTGTCGCGTTTTCGTGTCCGCGGAGTTCCTGAAATTCGCGAATTTCGAAAAAAAGTGATCCCAAAACAAAGCAATCGCACGATCGAGGACGAGGACGATCGTACGTCGCGCGTTTTCGTGTCCGCGGAGTTCCTGAAATTCGCGAATTTCGAAAAAAAGTGATCCCAAAACAAAGCAATCGCACGCCCGCGACGTCGCGAACGACACGTCCCTCGTGGACGACGACGACGTCGAACGCGCTTCGGCGCGCGAACGAAGACGAATGGACGTCGCGAGCGCGCGCGCGACATCGCATTCGTCGACGATCGACGCGCATTCGCGATCGATGGCGAACGCGCGTTCGCGAATGAATCGCGCGCGCGCGCGCGTTCGTCGCCCAGGACTAAATCGCTTTCTGTCGGTCGTCGGTCGAGCGGTGTTTGAAAATCACACCCGTCATGATTCATTGACTCGTCGAATTGGAACCACGTAAAACGGACGACGACGACGACGTCGATCGATCGATCGATCGATCGCCTTACGTGTGGTTCGAATGCGATGTCGATGTCGAGTCAGCGTCGACGTCACACGACATCGCATTCGTCGCGTGATGCCATCGTCGAGCGCGCGCGAGGGAGAGATGTCGTCGTCGATGTCGTCGTCGATCGCGCGCGCGCGCGCGGAGGCGCTCCGAGACGCGCGGCTCGCGAGCGAAGGCGACGCGTCGGCGTGCGCGCGCGCGATGATTCGCGCGCACGAACGCGCGTGCGTGGGGCGTGAATTGGAATGCGATGCGTTGGATGTCGACGCGCGAGCGATGGCGCGCGTGGCGCGGGCGAGAGAGAGGAATGCGATGGAAAAGGAATGGGAGGACGAGCGCGGAGGAGGGAGACGGGACGAAGGAGCGAGCGACGAACAGGCGAGAGCGAGGGAAAGAGGCGAGAAAGGCGAGAGCGAGGGCGAATGGAATGCGAATGGGATGAATGCGTCGAATGAGGACGATGATTGGGCGTGGGATGGGGCGACGCAGCGGGAGGAGGAGCGCGACGCGGCGTTCGCGGGCGGAACGCAGGAGTTCGCGAGCGACGCGAAAGAGGATGAAAATGAGGGCGCGGAACAACCAGGGTTGACGCTGCCGTCGAAGCGCGGGACGCCGACGTTTCTTAGAATAAACTGCGGGTCGTTGGCGCTCCCGCGAAGCTCGAGCGGGGCGAAGCGGGCGAAAAACGAGACGAAAGTCGCGGACGCGGACGCGCCGTCGCCGATGCAGCCTAAATCTCTTTGGGCCGCGGCGTCGTGCACGCCGGTAGAAGAGAGAGCGAGGCGCGACGTGCTCGCGCGAGGTTTCGCAGAAAAAGCGTCGATACCGCTACAGCTGACGCTCGACGTCGAGCCGCGACGCGTCGCCAATACGCAGTCGACGAATGAAGGAGCCAACGAGAACAACGCTGAGCCGTCTTCGCGGTCGCTTTTGAGTCACGTGGAGAACACACCGTTAGAGGCGATGGCGCAGGCGCGCGAGCCCCCGGCGGTGAAGCGTCTGCGTGTGCCGCAGAAGTACGAGCACGATTCCATGGTGACAGCTTCGGCTCGACCTCTCGGCTCAATCGGCACGGAGGACAACGACGAGCTGCAAGGAGTACAGCGCGTGGCGCGTACGGCCATTGAAGCTATTAATCGCGCGCGAGCGAAAGAGAACGAGCCACTTGGATTAGATATGTCGATGCCCCGAGATTTCAGGGACTCAGATGTCGATTACGACAAAAATGGGCCAGAGAACATAGAGGATGAAATTGTTGACGATGAAATACTTGAAACGCAAATCGGAGAAGATGTTCAAGATGAAGATGATGATTTTGGCCCGGATTCAATCGGCGAAACGCCTCCGAGCTCACCAGATATTGGCTTGATGTATTCGCAACGTCCGACAGATGACACTGCGTCGCCGCGTCGTCCGCAAACGCAACTGTCGCAGTCACCAATCAAACCGCCGATGGCACCACCACTTATGTCTCAACCCGAGGTCGAGTCACCGGTGAGTAGAATTATGATGTCTCAGCATCAGTGGCGACAAAAAAAGCATCATCGTTCCATTCCACCACCGCCAAGATTTGATGACGAGACGCCAAAGAGAAACGTGCGAATTTTAGACGATGATTTGTCGCAGCCGACACAGACTCAGCCGACGCAAGGCAGTTTTGAAGAGCACAGTGACGAAGATGGAAATATCATCGATGCGACTCAAGACGAAGGTGGATTACTTCGACCAGTGGTGAGACGGTTCGCAACTGATGCTGGTGAAGTCGGGCCGAGCGGCGAGGCGGCGGCGGACAAAGGACCAGCGGCACCAGTCGATTCGGAGGAGCGCCCGCTGCCGAACCTCGGATGCGCAAAATGCAGGTACTCTAAGGGTGGATGTGGACGATGCAGACTGATTCTCCAAAATGCGAAGATGGGGATTTTCCCTGCCGGGCGCGGACGCCGCTCGAGCATGTCGTCAACGCCTTCCTCCAAGTCGGCGAGCAAACGGACTTCCTTGTCGGCAAAGACGCCAGCATCGAAGACACCGACGTCAAAACGAGCGGTACCGGTTGAATCATTTCGTCTGCGCGCGCCGAAAACAACGGATAGGGGGAACTCCACCAAAGCCGCAACGCGGGTACCTCGTTTCTTCGCCGATGCTTACTTTTTACTAACTGGACTTGGCAAATCGGGATCAACCGTGAAAGAGACCATTCGAACGCACGGCGGCACTATTCTCGATACGCCAACGTCTGAGGTTCCCGTGAACGCAGTGTACATAATTACGCCCACACTTGGTCGAACGATGAAATGCCTGTACGGCTTTTGCGCCGGTGTCAAGTTCGCCACGCCAGAGTGGATTGGAGCGTGTGTCGACGCGAATACAGTGGTTGATGTCATCGAACCGCGCGATAACGAGGGTCAGCCGCGCGAACGGCATCGATCGATGACTGGTCGCTTGTTCCGCGACATTAAAACTGCGCTTACTGGGAACGATGGATTTGTCAAGGATTTCTCGTCGCTCCTCGCGCACGCCGGCGCTGAACTGGAGAGCAATCCACAAACTACCGCCAAATTTGACTACCTCATCGTTCAAAGCGGCGAGAAACCGCATTCAGCGTGGATTCGTGCGTCTCGGCGATTGAACGTCCCATGCGTCCGTCACGAGTGGCTCGTAGAATCTATATTAGCCGGTGAGCGTTTGGCTCTCGAAGATTTCATCTTTCTTGACGCCACGCCCGCCGCCTTTGTGCCCCATCGCGATTCCACTGATTCCGCGCTTTTGGGCCATCGGCGCAAATCCACTAGATATTAGTCTCAGTCTTTCGCGCTATCGCGCGCCATCAACGCTCATCTGCACTGTACATATTTATTTACCCCTCGTTTCCACGGCGAACTGACGTCGGCGTCGAAGGTGCCCTCGCCCTTCACTCAGGCGCGCGCGTGTCGTCAACTCGCGCTCGCGGCGTCGCGTTTTCGCGCGTGACCGCGAACACACGCAATAGAAATCAATCGTTTTCAATGTCGATCCCGCAGTATGCGCGCTCACTCACGCCGTACAGTATGAACCTTCTCGACGGCGCAGACTTTGTGCAAAAGCTCGTGCGTTGGACGTTGTTCTGGGAAATCCCGCGCGCGCTGTCCTCCATCGTCGTGCGACGCGCGTACGGCAAAGCGTCGACGCCGGCGGAGAAATCTTTCTTGAAGAACGCTCCCGGATACGTGGTTTCGACCCTGCACGCGTTCGCCGTCGGATACTTTGGGTTGCGCATTTACACCACGACATTACGAGTGCCCATACGAGATCAATACTACGCTCATGCCAAGACGCTTTTCACGAAGGCGGACTTTGAATTTATGGAAATCGGGAACTGGATGTTCTGCGGGTACATGGTGAGCGACATCATTCAAATCTTGTGGTACTATCCAGAGATGGGTAAGTTGGATATGGTGGCGCACCACTTGACGTTCATTGCGTGCAGCTTCCTCGCGGGCGCGAGCCAAACGATGATGTTGCCATTCTCGTGGCTTCTCATGGGCGAGTTCTCGACTCCGCTTTTATGCTTGCGATGGCTGATTCAACAGGGTACGTATGAGTTGAAATCGTCGCGAATCGTGACCTGGGCGAAGCGGCTCGGCTACCGCGTCGACAAGACGAACCCGGTGTTGAGCGCCGGGAAACAACTCGAATATGCTGCAAGCGTGGCTTTTATGTTATCTTTCACCGTCGTACGCGTCGTCGTTTACACGTCTGGTTTCGCCATGATGCTCTCCGCGTGGCGAGACGGGATTTTAGAACAAGTGCCGTACTTCACGCGCAGCGTCGTCTTAGTCCTCGTCTCCATCGGTTGGGGATTGAACATGTACTGGTGGAGTATAATGGTGAAAAAGGCGTTGCGTGGTCCCCCCAAGCCGCCGAACGAGAAAGCCGAGTAGGTCTATGTAACTATAATCGATAATCGATAATTACTGTACACAACGCGCCTGAAAAACAGTTAGGTGGCTCGAACACCCACCACGACGAACCACGACGCCACTCTTCGCCTCTCTCGCGCGCGTCGCGCGGCGCGCGCGGGATGAAGGGCGCGATGCCATCACTCTCGCGAGTCTCGCACGTCGGCGCATACACGATGGACGTCACCGACGTTGTTGATTTTTTCATCAAACTTGGCAAATTATTCCTTTGCTGGGCCGCGCTCCATCAAATTTTTCGCGTCGTCGCGCATCGTTGCATCCCGCGACCGCGAAACGCCGCAGAAGTGGACGTGAAGCTAAGTATTCCCAAGCACTTTTTAGGGATAGCGCACGCGGTTGTGCTGAGCATTTATGGGACGTGGATATTTGCGTGTTTAGCGCCATTTGAGCGGGAGGACATGTACTTTCTCCGACGCAATCGAGGCCTCACGCCCGGGCAAATAGATTGTTTGGAGCTCGCGAACTGGTTATTCTTTTCCTACTTGGTGCACGATTTAGCGCTCATGTTTCTGCACTACCCAAAGCTCGGGGGGGCGGATATGATTGCCCATCACCTGGTGTTCGCCGGGGCGAGCGTGCTCGGAGGAGCGAGCCAGACGATGATGCTTCCTCTTGGGTGGTTACTCATGGGCGAATTCTCCACCCCTTTGCTTGCTATTCGAAAGCTCATCCAAAGCGCGACTTACGAAGTGAAATCTACGCGAGTGGTCGACTTAGCACGACGTCTCGGGTGCCCAATCGACGCCTCGAACGCCGTGTTCAGTGCCGGACGCCAGCTTGAATACCGCATCGGCATCGCGTTCGTCGTCGTTTTTACGCTCGTCCGGGTGATAATTTACACTTTTGGTTTCATCGCCCTGGTCTTTGCGTGGCGCGACGGAATTTTAATGCAAGTCCCGCCGTTCACGCGTCGCGCGTTCCTCGTCCTCGCCGCCGCCGGTTTGTTGATCAACTACCACTGGTGGGCGATAATGATCAGTAAAGTCCTTCGAGGTCCACCTCAAACCGTCGATAAGGCTGAAAAAGACCATTAATAATCATTCTTTCAATCTTGTATCCCTGAGCGCGCGTGAGACGCGATCGACGACAACGTTGCGTCTTCGGCTGCCCTCCGAAGCGGCGCTCAAAGTCTAGTCAACAACGACGACGACGACGACGACGAACGACGACGCGTCACTTTTCGACGTCGCACCGCGCCGCACGCGGCGTCGCTTCGCGAACGCGATGAATCGAATCGATCCGAACCTCCGCGTTCGCGCATTCGGCGCGTACAACATGAACCCGTTCGATGCGAGCGACTTTTCGTGGAAATTATTCAAATACTTTCTGTTGTGGGAGCTCGTTCGTCAGGTGCTGTTGAGACTTGCGCACGCGTTGATCCCTTCCCCGCGGGACGATAAAGAGCGAGAGGTGAAGATGGCATTTCCCAAGCAGCTGACCGGAGCGATCCATGCGGTGGTGGTGACGGTGTACGCGACGATAATCATGTCGTGGCTCGTCGCGCTCGCGCCCGAGGACCAGTATTACGTTCGAGCGAGCGGGACCGGATTGACGAAAGCGCAACGGGACGTTGTCGAGCGCACGTGGTGGATATTTTTAGGGTACTTGGTGCAAGATACTTTTCACATGGTGTTACGGTATCCGAAACTCGGGAAATTGGATATGGTGATTCATCACTTTGTGTTTTGCTTGGCGGCGGTGCTCGCCGGAGCGACGCAAACAATGACGCTGCCGTTCGCATGGTTACTGCTCGGAGAAGCGTCGACGCCGCTATTGACGATGCGATGGGGCATTCAAAGCGCGGCGTACACAATGCAGAGCGAGAAAGTGATACATCTGGCCAAGGCGCTTGGTTATAAAGGCCAAGCCGTGAGCTCGACGGAGCGCGCGGGTAAGTCGCTGGAATTCCTTAACGGGGTGATTTTGATCATCACGTTCTTTTTCGTGAGAATCGTCGCGTACGGCGTGGGGTATCCGCACATGATTTGGGTCTGGCGTAAGGGCATTACGTCACAAGTGCCGACGTTGGTGGTGTTAACGTTGAATATTTTAATCGGCGCCGGCGCAGCGCTCAACGTCCACTGGTTCTCAATCATGATTGGCAAAGCCTTGAAGGGTCCGCCGAAATACCAAAAGGCTTCGTAATAGTAAGAGGCCCTCATGGTTTTTCGTTTGATCAAGCGGAGTTTTTATTACTGTATTTAGACGCGCCGAGAAGGCGCTGAGTCGCAAAATGAAAGAATCTGAAATATTACACGTCAATATTGAGTGAAATGTCCAAGGCCGTCACGCTGTGCGTCAACGCGCCTGAAGAAATATAAGTCACACCGGTTTGCCCGATCGCGTGCACCGTGTTCAGAGTGACGTTACCGCTCGCCTCCGTCTCAACTCGACCGTCGATGAGCTTCACTGCCGTCCTCATGTCCTCCACGCTCATATTGTCCAACATCAATCGACTTACGCTCGACGTCTCCACGTTCGGATCATCGAGTAACGCAATCATCGTCTTCACCTCGTCCATCGTGCGCGCTTCGACTTCGATCTTCACGTCGCGCAACCCGTGCTCTTTCAAGTACTTTTCACACGCCTCTACCGCGTTTGCGATGCCACCCGCCGCCGCAATGTGGTTATCTTTAATCATTACCATATCGAACAATCCGATGCGGTGATTCTTCCCTCCCCCAATCAACACCGCCCATTTATCGATCACGCGCAATCCCGGGGCGGTCTTTCGCGTCTCTAACATGATCGCCGGAGCCGCCGCCGCCGCGTACGCCTTGGTCATCGTCGCGATCCCGCTCATGCGTTGCATAAAGTTCAGCACCACGCGTTCGGCGCGCAATATGCTTCGCGCGCTTCCGCTGACGCGCATAAATATCTCGCCCTTGACTATCGTCTCACCGTCGCGCTTGAACCATTCCACTTCGAGGTCTTTGTCCACCGCGGCGAGCACGACGTTGGCCAGGTGCTCGCCGGCGAGCGTCCCGGTGGCCTTGGCGAGCAGCGTCGCCGTGCTTCGCGTGGACGACGGAATCGTGCTGAGTGAACTGACGTCACCAATGTCCCCAGAATCTTCATCGAGCGCGGCGGCGACGACGGATGGGATGGAGTACGTCGGGTGCGGCGGCGGAGCGACGCGAGGCGCCTTCGCGGCTTCCACCGAGCACTTCATCGCGCTCGCGACCGAGCGAGAGCGCGCCGAGCGAGGCGAGCGAGGCCGACGATGGGAAGGCGCGTTCGAGCGGCGCGCGAGCGCGAGCGAGGCCGGGGCGAATCGCGCGCGCATGAACGCGAGCGCGCGAGTGAAGACCGAGCGCGGCGTTTGTTTCAATCGTTCTACCGTCCCGCCGTCTTTTTGACTCGCGAAACGTTACAAAAATTCATCCTCCATCATCGCGCGCGGAAACCCCTCGATCGCTCACTCCGTGACGACGTTTCTCGCTCCGAGTTTCGGACACACCCCGATGTTCTCGCACGCGCTCTCCGTGGCATCCGCGAGACTGTCGAGAATGAACGGAACGTAGGGCTCGACGACGCGTTCGCACTGCTGCGATAACTCCGCCCCGAGCTGCGCGCACAGCGCGTCCACTTCTTCCATCACGTACTCCCTCGTCGCGTTCGCGCGCAATTCATTCTCCATCATCGACATCGCGGCGACGCAATCGCCGCACATTTCCCCGTCTCCGTCATCCTTCGCGCTCGCCAGCGCTCGCAGCTCGTTCTTCGCCTCCTCCCCGAGCTTTCGAACGTACGCGTCGAACGAATTCGAATTATTCCCATTCGCGCACACATCGTTCGTCTCGCACATCTCCAACCCGCGACAGATCTCGCAATCGATCTCTTCGTGCGTCTCCACGTACCGCGTGGCGAATCGAATCGCGCTCTCCCCCGCCGCGACGCACGCCCCAGTGCGCCCGGGATCGCCGTTCGTCATCTCCTCGCACGCCTTCGCCAGTTTATGCGCCAAAGCGCTTTGAATCGATGGCGACGCGACTTTCGCGCGCGCTCGATGGATGACGTCGACGCACGACGCGCAGTCCTCGCTCGAGCTCGCGCGCGCCTCCGCGCGGAGCGACGCGAACGCGACGACTAAAAACACGACGACCGAAGCGATTTGAACGCGCGCGAATGACGCGCGAATGACCGACGAGCGCGACGCCATCGCGAGAGCGACGACGCGAGACGTCGTGCGTGGTGCGATCTGAAGTCAATTCGATTCATCAGTCATCATCACGTCGCATGACTTGGAACGATGAATGACGTTGAATGGCACTACGTCACGCGATGACGGAGACGAGCTCGAGCGATGACATCACGCGCGACATCGAACGGGCGTGCGCGTGGTCGATGAAGAGTGAACGATCGAACGGGGAGGGTGAGAAGGAGATGGAGAGATTAGGAGAAACGCGCGCGCGCGAAGGCGAACGCGAAAGCGCGCGACGGGTGGTGCGACGAACGAACACGGGCGCGAGTGAACGTCATGCGAAAGGGAATTCAGTGAAGAGTAAGGAGAAGACGCGATGCGAGGAGTGTCCGGCGCACATGTTTGATATATGCGTCGTGTGCGGCGAACGAAGAGAACGGGGACGAAGCGAAGGCGAACGCGAAGGGCGAGAGGACGAGGGCGAACGCGTCAGAGCGTCGACGTCGGGCGTGCGAGGGCATTTCACGACGTCGATGACGTACATTCACGAAGGGTTGACGCTGAGTAATCAAGAGCTGGAGAAGGCGAGGTTGGAGGAGAAGCTTCGCGTGCTGAGCCAAGGGAAGTTGACGTTGATTTTAGATTTAGATCACACGCTGTTGAACTCGACGCAGTTCAAGGAGTTGACGCAAGAACAACACGATTTGTTGCATCAGTGCATCGCACGCGAGGAAGAGACGCTGAAAGAAGGGGAGAAGCCGAGTTTGTACTGCCTGCGCCACATGGGATTCTTCACAAAGCTTCGTCCGCACGCGTTTGAATTTTTGGAAGCCGTTTCGAAGATTTGTCAGCCCTACGTGTATACCATGGGGGATAAATCATACGCGAAGGAAATGGCCAATCTACTCGATCCCGAGGGCAAGATTTTCCACGGTCGAGTGATTTCAAATAATGACTCGACGAGTTCGCAAGTCAAGGATTTGGACATCGTACTCGGCGGCGAATCCAGCGCGATAATCGTTGACGACACCGACCGCGTGTGGCCGCAGAATCGAGAAAATCTGATTCGACTCGACCGATATCATTTTTTCCCGCACAGCGCGGCATCGTTTCAGCAGAAAGGTCAATCCGTGATGGAACGTTCGATGGTTGACGAAGGCGAACCGGGAGGTAATCGTCCGGCGCTCCTTGACGTCTTGGCCGTCATCGAGAGCGCGCACAGGAGCTATTTCATGCACAGTACAGCTATTGGGGGCGAGGAACCGGATGTGCGAACGCTTCTTGTGAACCCAACGAGGTCGGATTTACCTCTGAGCGGCGTCAAGTTCATGATGAGCGGTGTCACATCGCTGGCCGAGCGTTCACCAGAGCGCCACCCTCTGCGCCTCTTAGCGTCCACGCTAGGGGCGAAGTTCGTATCCTCCATCGAGCACGACGGCAACGAATGCACGCACGTCATCGCTCGAGCCTCCGGTACAGAAAAAGTCAAATGGGCGGAGAAGACCGACGGACGCGTTCGCGTCGTCTCTCCTTCGTGGCTCAACGCGTGCGCGCGCGCCAATACCCGCGTCGACGAAGACCTCTACGCCGACCTCGACATTTAGCGCATTCGTGTTGTTATCATTCATTCTGCAGTACTGCATGTACTACGCGTACAGTTAGATTCGTCCTATTTTTGCCGTCCCGCTCGGGAGTAAACGTTCAACCGTCGTCGCTCCGTCCTACGTCTCGCCAACCTCTGTTCGACACAAACTCGCGCGCATCGCCCGTCGTCGCGCGCGATGCGCCGCGACGTCGTTTTTGCTTTTCTCCTCGGCGCGGCGTGCGCGTCGTCAGCGCTCACGCGCGATTCGACGATTGGGGACGACGTGCTCGCCGCGCTGACGACGCCCGCGACGTTTCTCGAACGCCGCGACGTCACGGACGACGCATTTCCGCTGACCGTTCGCGGGCGTTCGGAAGACATCGACGTCGATCGCGCGCAGTGCGACGCTTTGTGCGCGATCGTGCGCTCCGGGGGTGATGCGCGCGCGCGAGCGCGGGCGTTGGACTTTAGAACGGCGGCGACGGCGGCGACGGCGGCGACGCGCGCGGCGCTCATCTTGTGGTCGAGCGCCGCCGCACCGTTGACGGATGTGGCGAGCGATGTTGTCGCGCGCGTCGCGCGGTTCGCCGCGATCGAACTCGCGACGGTGATTCGCACGACGGAGCCAAAAGTTTTAGTCGGTTGGGCGCTGGCGAGCGTCGGCGCGTGCTACGTCTATCACCTGTGCTGGCGACTGATGAAACACTTACGCCGGGCGAGGTACAGGAATAGATTGAAGAATTTGATCTCGTCGATGAAAAGTCGGGCGCAGCGACGGGTCAAGGTGGCGATGGAGCCGTACGCGCGAGTGTATCGAAGGGTTGCGGGCGTCGGTTGGGCGATGAAGCGGCGATACGTAGGATTTTTGAGCAGCCTAAGAAGTAAAAGTCGCATCGCCGCGAGCGCGTTGCCGCATGTATTGTTTTTATTGATTGGTTTAGGGGTGTTCAGAGTGATGCCGTCGTTTGTGCGACGATTGGTTCGGCAACGAGAAGTACTTGCTTCCATCGCCTTGCTCGTGCCAATGGCGCAAACCATGCACGCGTTGGAGAGCGAAACCATCGCTGACGTCACCAAATGGCTACGTTTTTGGGCGGCGTGCGCGCCGCTCATGCTTGTTGTACACTTTCCATTCTTGCGCACCAGCGTTCGATTCTTTTTCCCGTTTTGGCCTGAGCTTTTGGTATTGTTTACATTTTGGCTCAATTCGCGCTTGACTCGCGGGAGCGAAGTCATCGTCGACGTCTCGACACCGCTCGTGACGCAGGCCATGGAGTACGCGAACATCTCTAATGGAGCTGTGGGAAGTCTTAGAACGCTAGTCAAAGTGAGCGTGCGGCAGACTCTTCAGATTGGTGTGTTTGTCATGCGCTTTCGATCCAAACGAGCGTCCGACGCGCTGCGGCTGGTCCTGGACAACACTTCGTTTCCCCTCGTTACGTGCGCCATTTTCTTCTTCACGCCGGGTATGATGACTGTATACGGGTGCGACATTGCAGGATTGGTCATTCCATTCGTGTTTACTATTGATTCGCTAAATCAGTATTACAAGTTGAGAGTGACACCTACTGTGGCAAGCCGAGCCGCGGCGCGCAAAGAAGCCGAGACGCGGCACGAGGAAAAGCTCAGGAGTTTACTCACGTACTGGCTTGCGCACTCCATGATTTGGTCCCTTTCTCAAGAGCTATCTACGAGTGCGCTGCGATGGATTCCGCTTCTACGCCACGCGCAGCTCGCAGGGATTTATTGGCTGCAAGTCTTTGGTGGCGCCCAATTGATTTCTGAACGCATGATAGGCATCAAAAAGACAATCGTCGCGGACCATCAAAAAGCGTTGAAGGCGGCAATTTCGGCTGATTTACAAGCATCTGAAGCTCAGGAGAAGACGAAAATTCCGATTCCGAATCCGGATAAGCAATTGCTCGAAGCGGCACCGCTCAAAGAAATCTCATCGATAAGTGCAGATGGTTTGCGCAAACGCTCGCCCAAGGATGACGACGACGTCAAGCTGCCGACTAAAGATTCGAATACAACGTAAAATAGTGATCAATATGAACGGCAACGAGTGATCGATGTGAATGGCAACGCGTACGATTACAATCCTATTTGCACCCCGACGTCAGTATGGTAGGCGGCAGCTATGCAGCATGATTGTTTTTATTTCAGCATGACGAGTGAATGTGATCTCAGCTGGAATGGTAAAATGGACGACTTTCACTGCTTCATTCATAGATTGTTTCGATATCTGTACTTCAAGTACTCGCTGATGCCGAAAATCCACACTGCAAACACAAACGTCGGTAGCCAAGATTGCCCGAGCGGCTCTGCTGTTGCGAAAAGGTCGGGAGCTTGCAGCGGCGGAACGTAAATTGCAATCATCATGATGGCGAGAGAGCAGATGCTGCCGTAGATAGCGATTTCGTTGGAGAATATACCTTGCTTGAAGATTGATGTTCGCGCCGTTCGCACGGTAAACAAGTTCCAGAACTGGTTCAAAATTAGAGTCATGTACCACGCCGTTGAAGCTTTGCGATAAATCAAGTACTGTTCAACGGCATCGTACACTCTCGTTCCGACTCTCAGCAGGGGAGGAATTCGGCCGTTAATATCAATAGGATCGTACGGCGGACCGGCGAAGTAACCCTTGTCCGCAGCCCAAATTACGTGCGAGAGTTTAATACCGTAATGGTTGAACACGAGCGTGTACGCCATGAAGCAAACAAGCGACGAAACAGTACCAGCGATGACGTACGAGTACAGCAGCGTTTGCGGCGTGATAAGATGGTCTGTGATCGGATTTCTCGGCTTTCGGCGCATGATATCTGATTCTGGCTTCTCGTAAACGAGCGAAATCGCTGGGCCTTGCTCGGTGAGTAAATCGATGCTTAAAATCATCAAACCGTTCATCGCCAATGGCATGCCGAGTGCGAGATTGAAGAATACTGGAATGAGCTGCGGCATCAAGTGAGCCAAGGTATACATGATACTCTTAGTCAGGTTGTCAAACACGGATCGACCTTCTTCAACGGCGGCTTCGATAGAGGCGAAATTGTCATCTAATAACACGATGTCAGCCGCTTCGCGGGCGACGTCAGATGACGATGGCGAACCCATAGCGATGCCGATGTGCGCAGCTTTGAGCGCCGGAGAATCATTCACGCCATCACCGGTGACGGCAACGATTTCACCCGCTCTTCGAAGGTTCTCAACAAACTTTAGCTTCATCTGCGGCGATGTACGGGCGAAAACGATTTCCGTCTTCTTCACGATGACGTTCCAGTCCTCTTCAGTAAAGTTTTCAGCCTCAGCACCTGTCACGACGACAGCATTGCACTCAGGGGCGAGCCAATGCTTCGCCGGGTCCGTGCCAGTCATCGCTGCGATCTCGTGACTAGTAGGCATCGTAATGATACCAATCTTTCTGGCGATTGCTTCGGCCGTCAACGGGTGGTCACCAGTCACCATAGCGACCTTGATGTAAGCCGCTCGACAGTTCGAAATCGCGTTGGCGACACCAGGTCGCGGCGGATCGACAAGAGAAATCAATCCAACGAAAGTGCACTTGATGTCATTCAAGAAAGCGTCCTGATCAACGCTGGCGTAGGATGCACGAGATGCAACTCGACCGTAAGCGAACCCGATGACGCGCTCGCCGCAAACTCCGAATCGATGGTACGCATCGTCAAACATCTCCGTGTAAGTTTCGGTTATATCGCGCTCGCCTCGATCAGACTCGTACTTGTTGCATTTTGCAATCACGCGCTCTGGGGCGCCCTTTATGAGAACCAAATCGTACGATGCCCCGGCGCAAGAGACAACGACTACGGCGAACTTGTTTACGGAGTTGAACGGTATTTCAAACTTCGTCACGAAAGACTGTCGCGCCATTGACACGGGGTAAACGGCGTCGGAGTATCGCAATAACCCTGCATCAGTGGCGTCGCCACGAACGATTTCACGAACCCCATCCTTTTCTTCAAACGCCGCTTGGTTATTTACCCCCGCAATCGTTAAGAGCTTAGCGTGGCATGAAAACAGTTCCCAGTTCAAACCTGCGGACGATCCGGAAAGCAACGATTTGAAAGATGATATCGTAAACGTTTGCCCTGGGGACACTGTTCGACCCGTCTCTTGAGACGTGCGGCGGCGAGCAGTGTACGCGCCACTCTTTGACATCAACTCCGTAGCTCGTTCTGTGATTGTATCCAAAATCACAGATGTACCACCTGCGTGCACATTATAAATCTGTGCCCCGTAGAACAAATTTTCAACCGTCATCCGATTCTGAGTGAGGGTACCGGTTTTGTCGCTTGCGATGATCGAACAAGCGCCCAGAGATTCGATGATATCGATGCGTTTCACGAGGACATTTTTAGCCGCCATGCGCTTAGCGACTACAGCCAAACATGACGTTACGGTCGCCGCCAAACCTTCGGGGATGTTTGCAACGAGCACAACGATGAAACCATTCACGAAACACGTCAAGAAGGTCACGCCGCGAGCCATACCGATGACAAACAACAATATGGCCGATACCAAGGCAAAAATCGCGATGATGTTGACGAATCGATGTATTTCCTTTTGAAGAAGGCTTTCTTCAGCCACACCAGAGCCCGCGGCGAGGGTAGCGATCGTTCCGATCATCGTATCGTTCGCCGTTCGAATGACCACGCCGTGTCCCGAGCCTTGCATGACGAGGCTCGAAGAGAAAGCAATGTTGCGGGCTTCAAGAGGGTTGTCGCTCGCCGCGTTCACGACGGCAGCCACGGGCTTGGATTCCCCAGTCAAGGACGAGTTTTCCAATTTTAATTCCTTGGTGTGAATGATCCGCAAGTCCGCGGGTACTCGATCGCCCAGATGCAAGTGCACGACGTCGCCGATGACGATATCTTTTGGGTCCACGCGCATCTCCACGCCGTCGCGCACCACGTTGCACGAGGTTGGCATCAACTTTTTAATCGCGCTCAGCGTCGACGCCGAGCTCAATTCTTGATACCACGTGATGAAACACGTAGCAATCACGATTATATACAGCGCCACACCAAAGTATAAGTTCTCATTCTGACTCGTATCCAACGCGTACGCGATGTGACACAACAGGCCGGCGGCTAATAACAGCAACATGAATTTATCCAAAAACTTCATCGCCAACTGCACGTACCACGGTCGCGGTTTCGGTGGACGAAGGACGTTTGGTCCATACTCCGCCAATCTCTTCTGCGCTTCGGCTTTCGTCAGACCTCGCGACGCCGACGCGTCCATGACGTTCACGTCGGTCCCGAGCTTAAACCCCAAGTCCCCGAGCGCGGTCACGTGTTCGCGCGGCTCGTACGCCCCGCGCTTTCCCTCATCGCGCTCGTTTTGCGAGCTCTCCACGTCGCTTCGCTTCGCGCGTTTCGTTTTCCCCGCGTTCGCCATCGCTCGTTCGCCGTCCGTCGTCCTCCGACGTCGGCGATTCGTCCGTCGTCGCGCGTCTCGCGTGTGCCCACTTGGGTGCCCAGATGCTGATGTTCGTTCGACCGAGTGACCGATCGACCGAGTGACCGAGTGAGCGAATGACCGAGTGACCGAATGACCTCGATCGACCGTTCGTGACTCGTGACGCACGAGACGTCGACCGCAACGGTCGGTCGGTCATTCGGTCATTCGGACGACGACACCACGCCACGTGGCGACATCTCGTCGTGCGAGAGGCAGAGAGGACGAGGGAATAATACGTCTACAAGGGACTCGTTGAGTGAATGACTCATGGTGCTAGCTCTAGCACGAGGCCCCTGAAGTCGATCGCGATGGGAGGAATCGGTTGAGAGACCATCGGAACGACCGCGGTCGTTTCGTGTCGTAAAGCACGTGCGTCGATTTGAAATCACCGAAAACGTCCAACGCTCGATCGTTCGACGGTCGAGTCGCTCCTCCAGATCATACCACGTGAGGGTTTTCGGCGGTCGGCGCGCGACGCGCACGCACGGACACCGACGTTTGGTGACGGTTCATATTCCCCAACGCCTGGCGGCGACGACGGGCGTCGTCGCGAGCGCCG
>Ga0222712_10002509_pt1 | contig 20930 bp, 20 predicted proteins | sample C33_657DmetaG_FD_165043 | JGI IMG/M metagenome (GOLD analysis project Ga0222712, IMG submission 165043) | Estuarine water microbial communities from San Francisco Bay, California, United States - C33_657D | ecosystem: Environmental > Aquatic > Marine > Unclassified | place: USA: California... | reverse complement strand
GTTTACTTTACGTGCTGTAGTTGCAGGTACAACTTTTGATAAGAGTTATTCTATAACTAAAACCAAAGCAGGTGCCGCAGGCGCTAACGCTCGTATCTTAACTCTTGGTGTTGATAACAATTATTTCGTTGTAGATAAGGTAGGTGCCGCAACGCCTAGTTCAATTACATTTACTGCTACCCCGGGTGGCGCATTAGTTGGTACAGCAACATTTACAGTTACATCTGGTACTGCAACATTAACTGGTACTGGCAATACTCGCACATTAACTTATGCGAATATGACCACTGACCTTGTAACAGTACAAGCAAGTATTACTGATGGTACAGGTGTTTACAGTGATAACATTACAGTTGGTAAACTAAAAGCAGGTTTAGATTCTGCTGTTGGTATGCTAACTAATGAATCAATTACGTTAGCCGCAGATGCTAGCGGTACCGTTGGTTCATATGCTACAGCAACAACAGACATTAAGATATTTGTCGGAGCAACAGACGACTCTGCCAACTGGGCTGTTTCCAGAGTAGATGGTACAGGTGTAACATCTACTTTATCTACTAGAACTGTAACAGTTAGCAGTTTAACAACTGACACAGGTTATGTAGATATTACCGCTACTAAGTCTGGTTATCCAACTATTGTTAAACGTTTTACACTAACAAAATCTAGAACTGGTGCCGCTGGTTCAGCAGGTGCTACAGGTGCTACAGGTGCATCGGCCGTAGCAGTTACTCAAGTAACTGAAGGTAACTTTGTTAAGACAAGCGGTTCTGCATCATACAGTCCAAGTGCTATTAAGATTAGTGTTAATAAGAGTAATACAACAGCCAACGTATATTGGCAAGCACTAAACATGGTAGACGGCATAAGTGTAGTTCCGTTATACACAGCGGCTACAGGTGGTTCATTAGTAACTCAAGGAACTACATCTGGTACAGCGGCTGATGCTGTTTACTTACGTACTGCCGATGCTGTTAAGAACATTAAGATTACATCAACTTGTGCAGGTATTACTAATACTTCTACAGTTCTTGCACTTGACGACGGTGATAGTCCTTATGCAACTCAGTTAACTAGCGAAGCAGATATTGTTTCTGCTAACTCTTCCGGCGGTGGATATGATATATCTTCCGTAGGCGGTACTATGAAGGTTTACAAAGGTGCAACACTATTAAGTAGTGGAGTATCATACTATGTATGGAACGGTACAGCAACTGCCGGAACACAAACTAAGAATGGTTTAACTATTACAGTTAACAGCGCAACTGGTACTTATTCCTTAAGTGGAGCAAGCTGGACAGGCTCGACTGAAAACTTTACAATTAGAGCAGTAATTACTGGTGGTCCTACCTTAGATAAAGTTTACACTATCAGCAAGAGTATTGCAGGTGTTGCGGCTAAGATTCTAACTCTATCCGCAGATAGTCAAATATTCCAAATAACTAAAGCCGGAACCAACAATCCTGCAAGCATTAACTTTACTGCTACACCAGGTGGCTCGTTAACAGGTACTGCAACATTTACGGTATCTAGCGGTACTGCTACTTTAACAGGTACAGGCAATACTCGTAACTTAACATTGGCCAATATGACCAGTGACAGTATTACTGTAACTGCATCTATTACTGATGCATCTGGTACTTACTCTGACAACATTACTATTGTTAAGGTACGTGAAGGTGCGGATACTGTTAACGCATACTTAACTAATGAAGCAGTAACTCTACCAGCAGATAGCGCAGGTACTGTAAGCAGTTACACTGGTGCAAGCACAGAAATTAAAATCTTCATAGGTGCTACTGATGACAGCGCAAACTGGGCGGTTACAAAAGCAGACAGCGCAAACGTTGTTTCCACATTGTCTAGTCGTACTGTAACTATTACTAGCTTAACAGCTGATTCTGGATATGTAGATATTACCGCAACTAAAAATGGTTATCCAACTTTAACTAGCAGATTTAGTTTAGTTCGTGCTAAGTCGGGTGCCGCCGGAGCCGCCGGAGCCGCAGGTGCTACTGGTGCTACTGGTGCGGCAGGTGTGAGTGCAAAAGGTATTGTTCTAACATCCGATAGCCAACTATTCCAAATTAAGAAAGATGGTACAAACAATCCTGCAAGCATTACATTTACTGCTAACCTATTGGGCGCAACAACTGGCACACCATCATTTAGCGTAATTTCTGGTACAGCTACTTTAACTGGCACAGGAAGCACAAGAAACTTAACACTGGCTAATATGACCAGTGACTCGGTAACTGTTCAAGTAAGTATTACTGACGGTAGCACTTATACTGACCAAATTACTGTTGTTAAGGTGCGCGAGGGTACTGATACCGTTAACGCATATCTAACCAACGAAGCCGTTACTTTATCCGCTGATGCTAGCGGTACTGTTTCTTCTTATGCCGCGGCGTCAACTGATGCTAAAGTGTTTGTTGGTGCAACTGACGATACAGCTAACTGGACAGCAACTAAAGTTGATGGTTCAGGTGTAACATCTACATTAACTGGCAAGACGTTAACTGTAAGCAATCTAACAACCGATACTTCTTACGTTGATATTACATTAGCAAAATCTGGTTATTCAAACTTAACACGCAGATTTACTATTGCCAAATCTAAGACTGGTACTGCTGGTGCGGCAGGTGCGGCTGGTACTAGTGCTAAGTTCCTATACTTAACAGCAGATAGTCAATTGTTCCAGGTAACCAAAGCTGGTACTAATACACCTGCTCAAATTACTTTAACTGCTACACCAGGTGGTGCATTAACAGGTACTGCTACATTTACAGTTACATCTGGTACTGCAACACTAACCGGTACAGGTAATACTAGAACGTTGACTTATGCAAACATGAGTACAGATAGCGTAACTATTACTGCTTCTATTACTGATGGTGTTGCGTATACTGATACTATTACTATTGTTAAAGTGCGTGAAGGTAGCGACACTATTAACGCATACCTAACTAACGATTCTGTAACATTGCCGGCAGACAGTTCTGGTACAGTTTCTAGTTATACTGGTGCAACAGCAGATATTAAGATCTATGCTGGTGCTACAGATGACTCTGCTAACTGGACTGTTACAAAAGCAGACAGCGCAGGTGTAGTATCTACTCTTGCAACTCGTACAGTAACTATTACTAGCTTAACTGCTGACACAGGATATGTAGATATTACTGCTACCAAAGGAGCAACAACTCTTGTTAAACGCTTTAGCTTGACACGTAGTAGAGCAGGTACTGCTGGTGCCGCAGGTGCGGCTGGTGCGGCTGGTACAAATGCAAGAGCATTGTTCTTGTTTGCCGGTAGCCAAATATTCCAAATAACCAAAGCCGGTTCTAATACACCAGCAAGCATTAACTTTACTGCTACACCTGCAGGTGCATTAACTGGTACTGCAACATTTACTGTTACATCTGGAACAGCTACACTAACCGGTACTGGTAACTCTCGTAACTTGACATACGCAAACATGTCAACTGATACAGCTACAATCCAAGCAAGTATCACTGACGGAACAGGTACTTATACCGATCAAATTACGGTTGTTAAAGTGCGCGAAGGTGCTGATACTGTTAACTCATATCTAACCAACGACAGTATAACACTACAAGCTAACTCTGCAGGTACTGTAAGTAGCTTCACTGGTGCAACCACAGACATTAAGATCTACATCGGTGCAACTGATGACTCTGCTAACTGGTCCGTATCCAAAGTTGATTCGACAGGTATTACTAGTACATTGGCAACTAGAACAGTAACCATTACTGGATGTACTGTTGATTCTGGTTACGTAGATATTACTGCTACAAAGAGCGGTTACTCAAGTATTACTAAGAGATTTACAATCGCACGTAGCAAGGACGGTACTGCCGGCGCGGCAGGTGCCGCAGGTGCCGCAGGTGCCGCAGGTGTAAACGGTGTTACTTCATATTTGACTAACGATACATTCTCTGTAAGTTGTGACGCAAACGGTAACGCCCTAAGTGGCGCACTAACAAACGGCGTAACAACTATGAAAGTGGTTAACGGTGCTACTGATGACTCTGCAAACTGGACATTTACTGCTAGTCCGGCAAGCTCCGCAAGCAACGTCCAATATACTTTGAGCACAAACACCTTGACAATGTCAAGTATTTCTAATACAATAGATTCACATGGTATTACAATTACTGCTACAAGAACTGGATATCCAACTTTAAGTAAGCTATTCACAATTAGCAAAACTAAAGTTGGTGCTACTGGTGCTCAAGGTTCACAGGGTGCTCAGGGTGCTACTGGTGCAACAGGTGCTACAGGTGCTACTGGTTCAACAGGTGCCTCAGGCGCAAGTGGTACTCGTGGTACAATGACAGTTTACGTAGGTACTGCTGGCCAGACAAGTTGGAACGACACTACTGCTAATAACGCATTTAGCAGTTATGGCGGAAAGATTCTAAATGACCAAGTAGTTGAATACAACTCTAGTGGCGGATGGTCCGAAACTAGATTCTGGAACGGTACTGCATGGGTCGCTCCAGGACAAGTTATTGATGGTAACTTATTAGTAACAGGTACAGTTGGCGCTAACCAAATTGCGGCTAACGCTATTACTGCTGGTAAGATTGCGGCAGGTGCTGTAACAGCAACAACTATCGCGGCAGGTGCAATTACAGCAGATAAATTGACTGTTACTAGTTTGAGCTCAATGACCAGTAACATCGGTACTATTACTGCTGGTGTTATGCAATCAGCAGACGGTAAAATGGTTATTGATCTAAACAATAAGTATATCAGCATTACAACATAATTAAGTGAGATTATATGGATATTGAAGCACTAGGCTCATTGATAAGAACAATCGATGCAACATACGCATCGGACTCTGTTATCTATGTGAAAAATGTCAGCGGTGATCCTGTTTTAGCAAACGAGTTACCTGCATTTGATGATCACATAGCTACTGTATATCCTATTGATTGTTTGAGCCCAAACTCAATTTCGGATATTAAAGCAAACACGTTAAGTTACATTAATAACAGACCTATTGTTATTTTATGTAAAGGGACAGGCATGTTTGATTGGTCGGTTCCAGTTGAGTTTTATAATGAGCCACCATATACCGGACGTCCGTTCATTCATCAAAAGTGGGATTGTTTTACTGTACTACGAGATTTTTATAAAAGAGAATTGAACATTGAAATGCCACCGGTTACTTATTTTGATGAGTGGTGGAATAAAGGCGAAGACTTTTACATGACTAATTCAGGAGTAGCAGGTTTTTACCCTGTAACCAATCTCAAGAAGTACGACGTTATTGCAATGCGTTTGTTTAGCCATGTGTTTAACCACTCTGCAATTTACCTAGGTGACAACAAGATTCTACATCACGTAGGTGGTAAGTTCAGTTGTATCGAAGAGATTCGTCCAGCTTATGTTAAAATGATGTTTGGATATTTTAGACACAAGGATTTAGTAAACAATGGCTAAGACGTTCTTTGCAGGTTTAAAAGGTGGTACATATAAAGCATGTATCTACGACGGTCCCGATGATGTTATTAATACTCCAGGTAATCGTTTGCAAGACGTGTTCTTTCACAGTGAACTTGCATATTTAAAATCAAATACTGGTATCACCGGTAGTGTTAGCTTACCTGCTAGAACTCCTGGTTCTAACAGTAGTAAGAAAAAAGGACAAACTGTTGTGGTTCCGGCATATGGTAGTGCCAGTTACTTAATGACCTCCACTGATTATACTGGCACAAACGTTGTAGTTGTTGATACTACTAATAATAGAACACTAGGTGGTTCTGTAATTTATCAGCAAGTGTCAGATGACAGTTTTAGAATTTTAACCATAAGTGTAACTACAGGCGGTCTGTACTTAAACGAATTCTATATAGCTTATGGCTCTACTATCCCCGCTAGTACACTTAACTTTAAAACATATCCTGTAGTAAGTCCAACCGATACTACTGATGCTACATATTGGATGTTTGTTAACCCAAGTAATTTCCGTATTAAGAATGGTACATTTAACAGTAACTTAGGTTATATTAATGTTAATTCTGCGTCTAAGGTAGGTGGCACTTCAGTTGACACCTGGCAATGGACTAGTTATTTTTATTCTACTGGCGGTAGTTTACAAAGATATTTTGCTTATTATCCGGAGTCAAACAAATCTCAGGCGGCTTGGGATTACTTTTTAACATCTAAGCCTCCCGGCGATGATTCAGAAAAAGCCAAAGCAGGTGTCATTGTTAGTGAAGACGGTTTTTTAGACACCATATATAATCCAGATGATGGTTTTACATATCGCCGCGGTGCTGAACAACTACGTAAAAACACATATGATTACCAACGTGTATATTATGTTCGAAATTCGGCCAATACCGCGTGGGTATACACATTATCAGTAGTGGCCGACGTTGGAGTTGGTGAGAAGTGGGCCAGTGTACAGAATGCACAAGGCCAAAATCCTGGGCCTAATGCCGCACGTATTTCTGCTATTTCTTATAACGTATCAAATGGTAATGCCGCAACACAACATGGATCTGGGGGCTGGACACAATTTACTGCTACATACCCTAGATCTGGAACAGTATTAACATATCTTGTAAAGGACGTTAATACTAAGAATACAGGTAATGTTATATTTTACCAAGTTTCTCGAGGTAATGTAGTTACAACAACTACTGGTAGATCGGGAGCTGTTCTTGCTAATGGTCAAACCATTGACGTTTATGAACAGCCCGATAGAGCGGCAGGGTCTGTAGTGTTTAACTTTGATGGACAAACTAAAGGTATTGGTGACATTGAAAATAAACCACGACCAACAAGTAACTTTTTTGGATTGAATTTAAAATAATATGGCATTCGTTAGTTCCCCAAACAGATTTTTAGTAACCGATGGCTCTGGTAATACAAAACTTGACACCAGTGATAAGTTTCCTATTATCCATTCAACTATTAGTGGATCAGTTACACCTATCTCTATTGTAGGTGGCACAAGTTATGGTAGCAGTATTGTTACAGACACTTATTACTTTCCATCTAGAGAAGGTGGCGGATACGGAACTAGTGGTGCTAGCGAAACACGTTATGTTAGCCCTACTATCGAATCAATACAAACATTGTGGACTGCACCTGCTGGGGTATATGTTGATTGCGTTATTGCTAAACTAAAGCCAACGTCTATTAGTTCTACCAATCCGCCTGCCGCATATAGTCCAGGTGCATCTGCGGCGCGGAACACATTACGTAGCACTATGTTTAGTACGTCTTTATCAGTAGGTACTTGGTATGCAATGAATGGCAGTTTACTAGTAGAAATGCTGGTTGCACAAAACGGCAAGGTCCAACGTTCTGCGGTAGTAGATCTATTTGTTGATACTTCTAGAACAAAAGTACAATTTAGATTTAAAAGAAGCGGATATAACGATGATTCATCGACAAACATTTATTTCGGATTCGACTATTCGTGTTCGATTATTAGGATTATTTGAAGAGGGTAAAAATGATTAGTATTAAACAAGTTGAAAACGATTATGTAAATCAATATACTATTGCTACGGTTGAAGTTTACGAAGTTATGTCTGGTATTAGACGAGTACGTGATACATTTTTAGTAACACTACCGGGTATTCACGAAGTAATGGATCCAACATTAGACGATATGGTTCTTGCTAAATTAGCAGAAATAGGTTATAATGTTGTAGTTCAAACTCCAACAGAATGATAGGATTATTATGCTTTTTGTAAAACAAGTTGAAAACGATTTTGTAAACCAACAAACTGTGATCACGGTAGAGACATTTTCTACTGTAGGTAATATCAAGCGGCATATGGATACTTTTGTTATGAAAGTAGCAGGAGTATATGAACTTAAAGATGATAGATTAATGGATATTATTGAATCCAAGTTAGCTGAAATAGGATATAAAATGACCGTTACTGAAGCGCCAGACGGTACAGTACAATCTTCTATCGTTGATAATACAGCAGGATGGGTTACGCCAGCAGATGGTACTATTAATCCAATGACTGATCCAAACGTACTACCGCCAGATGCAACTCCTACCGAAGAAGAAGCCGCGGCAGTTATTAATACTGATCCTAACTTAGTAGGAAACACCCCTGCAAATTAATATGAGTGATTTAGTTAACAACGAAGATGTATCTGTAGCAGAAAGTACACCAGAAAAGGTGTACTTGTTACCTTGTCGGTGTATGTATACCCAATACTGGAAACAGATTTGTTTAATGTATGGTGGTAACATCATGGACAGAACTAATACTATGTCTTTCGGTGATTTTAAATACAAAACTTTAACTCCTATTCCAGAATTAAGACCTATAACTAAAACGTTTGAGCAAATTTGCGACGAACGTGTAGAAGAACTAACTAATCTAGCAGTAGGGTCAAACGGTAATCTAGTTGTTATGTGGTCCGGTGGAATTGACAGTACTACAGCATTAGTTAGTATCCTTAAAAATGAACGTGCTAGGGGTAGATTAAAAGTATTACTCAACAAAAAAAGTATAGGCGAGTATCCTTATTTCTATTTTAATTTTATCAAGGACAAACTTAACTATCAAATAGTAGAAGATCCAAAACGTTTCATGAATTCATCTGATGTAAACATCACCGGTGAAATCGGTGATCAACTATTTGGAAGTGCGGCATTTTATGATGCTTACAATGCAGGCGCATTATTTAAACCTTATAAAGAGTTTTATAGTCCGGTGTTCGTGTCTTTATTAGAAGAACAATTTGCTAAATGTCCTGTGCCTCTTACTACTACAGCAGAAGCCATGTGGTGGGTTAATTTTTCAATGAAGTACCAAAACGTACAGTTAAGAATTTATCCAAGTGTGTTACTTAGTTGGGGTAGTGTAGTTCATTTCTTTGATACTGAAGATTTTCAATTATGGTCGATGAACAATCCAGATAAGAAAATTAAAGATGATTTAAAAAGTTATAAATTTACTGCTAAAGATGTTATCTATGAATACACAAAAGATTCTAACTATAGAGATTACAAAGAAAAGGTTGGTAGTTTAAAAATTGGTCCTACTAAATTTTCTATTGATGAAAATTGGAGATATGATATATGTTAATTCAAACCTATAAAGATTTTAAGGATCAAGCATTATTGGGGTCCGGTTATAGTAACCAAGATCTGTATGATCAAATTAATGCTGTTGATCCTGCCGACGAAGATTGGTGCGAGAAAGTTACACGTCAGATAGTATTACTTGCTCTGCGTAAACCTATTGTTGTTCGTCAAGTAAAAATGTTAGACACAGAATGGTCTCGTTATATGAAGAAGAATCTTCAACTAGACAAGTCTAACACTATGAGTAATGCGGTTCGTCTAATCGACAAAAGTCCAGTTAATCGTTGGATAATTAGTTTATACGAGCAAAATTGGGCACAGACCAGACCATTGGTCCATTGGCTAACTGACCAGACCGGCGATAACAAAGTTCCTTATATACATACTGCACTTCGTTCTGTATATAAAGCAGAAAACAATAACGAAGATATTAACAGTATCGACGATCTTAAGACTTTTCTTGACAATCCAGATATTATTACTATATTTGCTAATTACGGATCTCAATTAGGCGGTTTAAAACGTATTGGCGGTGAAACTACTACTAACTGTACATTATATGATTGGTTGTTAGACGAAACAGATATCGAAGATGAAGAAGTGGTGATGCACCAGGTTATTCAAGATGCAGAAGTTGCATATGATCTAGGTGGTGGCTACGCTACTCCTTATATGAGTTTGCTGTTTAAAAAGGCAATGACCTGCGCCGACATAACTGATCCTACTAGTGCGGTAGTTGATCCTATTATGATTAAACCACCAGATAATATGAGTGTCAGTCAATACTTAGATTTGCTACAACAACAAACATGGTTGGAGTTTGATGTAACCCAAGATCATTTTCCATTAGATTATAACAGTTACTTTATCACTAGTTTTGGTTTTGCCACCTCAACTGTTGCGCCAATGACCGATACTCAAACTTGGTTTGATATTACATATATGGCTATTAAATCCATTATCGAGTTGGCCGCGGCTGGTAAGGATGTATATTTTATCTTATACGGTCGTCCTACAGTTCGTGTACACCGTAACAAGATTATTGCCATGCGATTTGTAGATAAAAAATTAGTACATAATTGGACATATGAAGATCCATATAGTACTGACGCCGAACATGTTTTTGGTACTACATTTAGTTTGGCTAATGACTATGCTAATAAAGGATTGAAGCGCCGCAAGAAAGCCAATAAAGTTCGAATTAAAGGAAGAGGCGGTGCGCCGGCATCAGGAGATTCATACGATGGTCCAATGTAATTGAACAAAACATAGTTTGACAAAGAATGCCTAGTGTTGTATAATAATACTAGGCATTTTCATTTGTGGAGATAAAATGAGCATTAAAGAATTGTGGGTTGAAAAGTATCGTCCTAAAACCATCGAAGACTATGTGTGGATTGACAATCATCAAAAGTCTATGGTTGAAAGCTGGGTAGCCGAAAAGAGTATTCCTCACTTACTACTAAGCGGTGGTGCTGGTACAGGTAAGACTACACTGGCCAAAGTTCTCATTAACGAGATTGGTGTTGAGTCTGCAGATGTTATGATTATTAACGCAAGTCGTGATAATAACGTTGATACAGTACGTAACAAAATTACCAGCTTTGGGCAAACAATGCCCTTTGGTGATTTCAAGATTATTTTATTAGATGAGGCAGACTACTTAACACTTAATGCACAGGCTGTACTTCGTGGCGTTATGGAACAATACGCCAGCGTACTACGATTCATTATTACCTGTAACTATCCACAAAAGATTATTCCTGCATTACACAGTCGTTGTCAAGGATTTGCGTTTCGTAACTTAAATGAAGATGACTTTATCTTACGGGTAGGACGTATCCTTGCTAGTGAAGAAATTGATTTTGAAGTAGATACATTAAAGTCTTTTGTTAAAGCACACTATCCTGACTTGCGTAAAACAATTAACTCTGTACAGCAAGCCAGTACAACCGGTAAACTTATTATGCCAGACGCATCAGAAGATGATGGCAAAGATTACAGGCTAGAGATGGTTGCATTGTTTAGACAAGGTCGCATCCGTGATGCACGTAGACTAATTTGCAATCAAATTAGTTTAGACGAATATGATGATATTTACAAATTTATGTATCGTAACTTAGAGTTTTGGGGTAAGGACGACAACGAACAAGATGAAGCTATCTTGATTATTCGCCAAGGGCTTATCAATCATGGTATTTGTGCAGATCCAGAAATCAACTTATCTGCAACATTTGTTGAACTAGAGAAAATAGGAAAATGAGAAATAAAATTATCTTAACAGATGCAGACGGAGTATGCTTAGATTGGGAATATGCCTTTGATATCTGGATGCAAGAGCATGGATTTAGAAAACAAGAAGGTGGTCAATTTATCTATAACATTGGTAAACGTTATGGCATTGATCCAGATCAGGGAAAAAAGCTAATTAAGATTTTTAACGAGTCTGCCGCTATAGGATTCCTACCTGCACTTCGTGATTCAATGTATTATATAAAAAGACTGCACGAAGAACACGGCTATGTATTCCATTGTATTACTAGTTTAAGTAAAGACGAAAATGCACAAAAACTTCGTACTATGAACTTACAAAAACTGTTTGGTAAAACAGCATTTGAAAAGTTTGTTTATCTAGATACAGGTGCAGATAAGGACGATGCCTTAGAACCATATAGGAATAGCAACCTATGGTGGGTTGAAGATAAAATTACCAACGCTCAAGTGGGACACAATTTAGGATTAAAAAGTTTGTTAATGGAACACGGACATAATATGGACGCCGAAGTACCATTTCCTAAAGTAAAAAACTGGAAAGAAGTGTACGAACACATAGTAGGGGCCTAAGCCCCTACTTTTACTTTTCTCCCTCGTCGTAGATACGTAAGACTTCTGCAACAGCAGGATGACGCTCAATTTCTTTTGTACCAAAGCAAATTGATCCTACCATACCGCTTTTATTAGTCTCTAATCTTTGAACAAAATCCCAGAGGCCGTTTTCTTCGTAGCCTCTGTCATGTTGTGCCAAGTCTCCTGTAACGATTACCTTACTACGATCTCCGATGCGTGTTAGCAACATTTTCATTTGGCTTGGGGTTGCATTTTGCATTTCGTCTGCAATTATAATAGCATCTTTAAACGTACGGCCTCTCATATAGGCTAACGGGCATATCTCTATTGTTTTCTCCTCCAGCATATACGCAATGGTCTTCACAGACCAATACTCCTCAAAAACATCAAATATAGGGCGAGTCCATGGATCCATCTTCTGCTCTAATGTACCTGGTAAAAAGCCATGTTGTTCGTCGACACTTACAGCCGGGCGTGTAATGACTAATTTTTTACAGCGTCCTGCTTTCAGCTCTTGGACCGCGTGTAAACATGCTAATAATGTCTTACCGGTGCCCGCCGGGCCGATTGCCATAACTATGGGTTTTTTGTGGTTTTCTAGTAGATCTACGTACTGCTCTTGTTTTAGGTTTCTAGGAAGGATTTCTACTTCTCTACGTTTTTCTCTACGATAAGAAGCAAAATCCACGAGATCCTGTTGTTGATAAACAGGTTTTTGATTGCGTTTAGACAAAGTCTACCTCCGTTGCTTTTAGAGTGCTTATATTAGAGTGCAAAAGCACAAAGCACTCAAATTTATTTAACGTTGATTGCCAGTTATCAAAACATAGACTTAATGGAAACAGAATAAATAGTACATAGAAACTTATCAGGTTAACAAAATGACATCAAAAAACCAACAAGAAATTAACGAAAATCTAACGTCTATACTTGAATCTAAAAATACACTAGATGTACTTTTAGAATTTGAAAGTATGCTAGATTCTGTTAATATCTACGCATTTAAAAATTGGAAATATGGGGAAGTAGTCGACGGTCCAAAACTAGGACGCCATTGGGTAACAGTAACCCTTATGTACCCTTACAGGTTAATGCCAGACCCTAGCGGAGCAAAACGTTTAGTAAATTACGATTGTAAAGTTAATTACACTAAGGCAACTTATATTACTCCCGTTAAAATTAAAACTGACGAAGATTTAGAAACAAACGAAAAAGGTCAGCGTGTACCTAAAAAAGTTAAAAAACCTATATGGCTAATTGAAATCACAATGCCACGTAGATTTATTGACGATGATAGTATTACAGTTGACAACGACGATATTGATCAGGATGCTGTAGAAGAAGCATATGATGATAACTTAGACAGTGAAGGCTTAGCCAAAGGTGTAGAAGATAAAAGTACTGATGGTACAGGTCAAGAACAAGGCAGTGAACAAGCACCAGATTTAACTCAAGGACAACCACAATGAGCAAGGAAAAAGCATTATTATTAGAAGGCCTGATGGAAGGCGATCTTGCACAAACTGTATACGATACTTTACTTCTTGATGTATACCAGCCAAAGTTTGGCGACGAAAAGCGTACACTAGTTGTTGCATTTACCTGCTTTGATGAAGGTCCTGCAGACGACTTAGTAGATTTTATTAGTAAAGGCGGCTATGAAATTTTAGACGTTGATGCTGGAACTGCTCCTGAAGAAAACGGCCGATACTTAGTATTTGTAGAAATTAAAAGAAATCGCAGAATGTACGACACATTAAATGACATCCTTAGTGATTGTAAAGATGTCTGCGGAGTTACTGGATGGAAGTTTATACCTTACACATATACAAAAGAATATGAATGGTCTAAAGAAAACTTTGAACAAACAGTACCACAAATGCCTCACTTATATGGTGCCGCTCAACCTACCGAGGACGAGCGAGATCGTATTAGAAAACGCATTAAATTTTTAGTACAATACTAATGAGCAAAGACAGCATTATTAAATCACAGGGACAGGTAGTAGAAGTTTTACCGAACACAATGTTTAGAGTAGCAATAACCGATAAACATACAGTACTTGCTACTATAAGTGGTAAAATGAGAAAGAATAATATTAACGTTAGTCTCAATGACAAAGTAGAAGTTGAAATTAGCGTTTACGACTTAACTAAAGGTCGTATAACTTACAGGTACAGATAACATGTGGCAAATTACATGGATGTTGGGATTACTGCCAGACTGGATCTGGCATTTCTTATTAGTAGCAAGTGTAGTAGGTATATTCGCCGGAACACTATTAAAGTTCATTCCGTTTGTACAACAGTACACATTACCTATTAAAATAGCAAGCGTTGTGTTAGCACTATTAAGCGTGTTCATGGAAGGCTCTATATCTAAAGAAGCAGAGTACGCGGCCAAGATAAAAGAACTAGAAGACAAGATTGCTAGAGCAGAACAAGAACGAGACGAGGCCAATGCTAAGATAAGAACTAAAATTGTTGAGAAGAAAATATACGTCAAACAAAATGTTGACCGCTTGGTTAATCAAATTGTAGAAGTTGAAAAAATTATAAATGCAGAATGTAAAGTTCCTAAAGAAGCGATAGACATTATAAATGAAGCCGCTAAAACTAGACAGCCGAAGGATAACAAATGAAAAAATTTTTTATTATTTTATTAGTGTCTTTTGCTACTGCACTTGTACTAACCGGATGTACTACAGTACCGCCAGTATATCCTAAGTGGCCCGAAGTACCTCAAGAGATTAACACAGTTTGTCCTGCTCTAAGAGAAATAGAACCAACAACAAAATTAAGTGATGTTGTTAAAAGTGTTGTAGAAAATTACGGTACATATCACGAATGTCGTATACAGATTGAAGGTTGGATCGAGTGGTACAACACACAAAAAACAATTTATGAAAGAGCAGTAGCCAAATGAGATTAAAACATTTAACCGAACAAAAATTAAAAAAGATAAATGGTTTATCTGTTATGTCTTTAGATCAATTTGTTGACGACGAGCAAGACAAAAAGTTAGATGAGTTTGCACCGGGTGGCGCAGGCATTCCTCCACGTGGTCCTAAAACACCCGGTAAAGATCCATGGGATGGTAACGACGGTCCTGGCGATGATCCCTACAGCAGACCTGAGCCAGAATATTATAGTCGTAGCATAGACTTCTTTGGTAAATTTGAAGCGGACCACTTTGACAAAGAAGACTTTAATGAAAAGACTGGTGTGTTCAAAGGGTACTGGGACTATGATGGCAAACTTAAACAGATTGCCTATTTTAAATTTGATGATCCCCGACAAGCCTCTAAAAACTTTGACGACTCTCCGGGTATGGGCTGGTATTACGAACCCGTTGACGAAAATATAGATGAGGGTACGTACATAGACCCCAACAAAGACGCTTATATGGCAAAAGTAAATGAGTTTAAAAAACTTAACAGTACATTAGAACAAAAAATGAAAGGCATGTTTGTTCCAATACCTGCAAGTCGTCACCTGTACCATGGTACAGGACCATTCATGGTTGCTGTGAACTCAGACCGTGTTACAGCACTAGCAAAAATAAAAGGTGTACATGTGCCATTTTATATCAGTACAGGAGAAGGCGGAAAACTAACTGTTCCTACAGGTAAGTGGTATCCTTTCTTTGGCCTTAGCTCTGATTCTGGGTGGTTTAACAAAGGCTCTGAAGAAGATATTCTCGACTTTTACGGCAGTTCAACATTAAAAAACATTGCAGATTGGCTTAATACCAACGTTGGTAATTTGTTAGCTTTAGAGAAGGAAAAAGGCCCACTTTTCCTTCCAGTATTTGATAAGATAAACGCAACAAAGGCTGTTAATCAAGATTTATCTCCTCCTCCTGCGAGACCTTCTAGGAAAGATAGCTGGGGTAAACCGTTACCTAACGGTGAAGAAATATTTAATAAGCTGAATAAACAATTCGAGGAAAATGTAAACAATACTCTTATTAAAATAGGATCAAAACCATATTATGATAATAAAAAGGACAGTGAGGCACCTAGTGCCCCTGCAACTCCCACCACTCCTGCAACACCCGCCGGAACAGCAGGAAAAGATGTTACTGGTTCTCTAGTATTATCATACAACGGTAAACCTGTTACAACGTTCAATATTTCCGCACCCTTTGGAAGAGAACATGTTAAGAAATTAGGTGACGATTCTAAGTTTTGGACACACGATCAATTCAAATTAGAAAAAAATAACAAAGACAACACCTGGACATTGATACCCAATCCTAGTGTTCCTAACAAAACTATGATCGATGGTCGAGCAGTAACTTCCCCCACTAAACTAAAGCCAGGTATGGTAATTGCTGTAGGTAATCCTGAAAAGAAAATTGAAAAACTACCGCTTACTGTAAGTAGTGAAGGTGTGACGGAAGCAGGCTTTGGCCTAGGCTCAAAGTTTCGTAAGTTTGGCGACGACGAAATGCAGGACTACTTGGGTCGTGTCAAAGACAAAGAGAAGCTAAAGACCGACAAGTACAAAATGCCTTTTGTACACGGTAGTAATATTGAAATTAAAAACGAAGAAGGCAAGAAGTATGATACTGATAAACTCAAAGCCGCTATTATGCAACGTCCTACAAAACTTCTTAAGCAAAACGAAAAGATGGAACACAGCGACGGTAGTACAAGTATTTTCTTTAACGTAGGTTTACCTGCTCTTAAAGGTCTAGCAGTCAATGAAGAAACAGGTGACTTTGTTATTGTAGACACTTGCCCTGGCGCAGGTGCTTGCCAAACATATTGCTATGCTATGAAGGGCGGATATGTTCAATGGAAAGCGTCTAGTATGGCACAGACTCGTGTGCTTAACTTCTTGTTAAACGATCCTGAAGGTTTCAAGAAGATGATGGAACATGAGTTAGGACAAGCAGAACGCAAGTATGGAAATAAAGGCACTAAAGTTGTTGTTCGTTGGCATGATGCAGGTGACTTCTTTAGTAGCGAGTACTTAGACGTAGCGTATAGTATTGCACAAAACTTTCCAGATATTGATTTCTATGCCTATACAAAAATGGGCGGTGTAGCTAACGCATCGAGACCTGCTAACTTCAAAATGAACTTTAGTCAAGGTGCTAAACGTGGTGAAGAAAAACAAATTAACTTCCACAAAACAAAACACAGCAAGGTAGTACCACGTGATATGTTCTATGACTTAATTGCACGTGAAGGTTCCACTTTACAAAAAGACAGCAAAGGACGTATGCAGTTTAGGGGCCCAGGTGAACTAGATGAATTTAAAGATCGTCTAGCAGATAAGTACAAACTAGATAAAAAGTCTATCATTACATATGATCGAATGATGGCCACTAAAGACGATGGCAACCAACGTTGGAACGTTATCGTTATGCCCGGAGACGGAGACGACTCTGCTAACAGAAATGATGTACTAGGTACATACTTACTATTCCATTAAAATGAAAAAGACACTCACACTCATAGCAATTTTATCTTTAACTGGTTGTTCAACAGTACAAGGATTATGGGATTCTTATTTTATGGCAAAGTTTGATGCAAACGAATATCAATATGCCACATCCATTAGAACAGAAGCTCAGCTGGCTAACTGTAGTGACCGATCTAGTATGACTGAAACTGCTACAAAAATATATCAAAAGGCGTCAGAACTTAGGAATTATACGCAATATATACCTAGAAATGAGCCGTCTTTTAACATGGCAGTAAAGCTACATGAAGAAGCTAAATCTTTAAATGCAAGATATCAATCAGAAGAAAAAATAAGCGAAGCGTACTGTAAACAAAAGATAAAAATTGTTGAACGTAGTGCAAATGAAATACAACACGCATTTGGGAGTAAACCAAGATGAACACCAATGACATCTTACAAGCATTAAATGTTAGTATGGTAACTGAAGAGTTGAATAATATTACTGCTCAAGCAAAAGAAATTGTATACCAATATCAACGAGGTGAATTAAGCGAAAGCGAATTTAAAGAATTGATAAATGATATACAATTGAATCAAAGTATTGCTGAATCTTCAACCGAATTAGAGCATAAAGCATACTTACATAATGTACTCACCGCAATAGTCTCAGCCGGAAGTATACTAGTTTAATAAGGTTGACATCATCTTAAATAGATGATATAATGTTAACGGATGAACTATTACGATACTTTGGGTATTAAACCCGGCGCCTCCCAAGATGAAATTAAAAAGGCTTACAGAAAACTAGCAAGTAAGCATCATCCGGACAAAGGCGGGGACACTAAAAAGTTCCAAGAAATACAAAAAGCCTACGATGGTCTACTTAAAGGAGAGACCAGCGATGAGCCACCTGCTGGGCATTGGGGACACCAAAGTCGTCATTTTACAGAAGAAGATATACAAGCCCATTTCGACAACTTTGGATTTGGTGCAGGCTCTCCGTTCAGCCAATTCTTTAGACAGCATCACAGGGGTCCGGTAAATTCTGATTACCATATGAACTTTCCAGTAACATTGGAACAGTTGTTTAATTTAGAAACCATAAACATTAACGCCAAACTACCAACCGGTGCTAGCAAAAATTTTAGTATCAAACTACAGCCAGGTTGGACTTCGAACACTAAGATAAAATTTACAGGTGAAGGTCAACAAGGACACCCCGGAGCACCCGGTGACTTTTATGTTATATTACAAGAACAGATGCACGATAGATTTATTAGAGATGGCGTTGATTTATGGGTAAATGTTGACATAACAATTTGGCAAGCAATGTTAGGAACGGAGTTGCAAATAGAAACAATTGATAGTAAACTGTTAGAAACAAAGATTCCAGCTGGAACACAACACGGAACTACACTTCGATTAAGGGGATATGGAATGCCATATGGTGCAAATGGATTGCGAGGAGATATGCTGTTGAAAATTAATATTTCGATTCCAAAATTAAATAATAGTGATAAGGAAAAAACCTTAAAGGATATAATGAATGGTAACTGAAGAATTAACCCTTGACCTAGTATCAGAATCTGATCCTGTACTTAGGACTCCTGTTAGGGCATGGAACGATGACATAGGTATTGATAAGAAAGCATTGGTTAAAGAAATGCTTTCATATATGATTATTAAAGGCGGTATAGGCCTCGCCGCGCCACAGATAGGTTTAGATCTAGCGGTGTTTGTAATGGGAAATGAAACAGAAAGTCATGCTTTGTTCAATCCTCGTATTGTTAGCGTAGGTAAAGAAATTGTACAAATGCAAGAAGGATGTTTAAGTTTCCCGGGCTTGTACTTGAATGTCAAAAGGCCAGAAAGTGTTATAATTCAGTATGAGGATCTTGAAGGCAAGACACAAGACAGAGAATTAAAAGGAATTATGGCCCGTGTATTTTTACACGAGTACGATCATTTAATGGGCATCTGTTTTACAGATCGTGTTGCCGATTTAAGTTTAAAATTAGCACAAGGCCGACGTGCCAAAAATATCAAAAAGAGGTAATATGGAAGAGAACGAAAAAATTAACGCTAGTATCAACAGAGCATTCAAGTATGCTAGCAAGTTAAAGCATGAATATGTTACTCTAGAACATATCTTATTTTCATTAATGGAGGATGACGGGGCCAAGGACCTTATCACCACATTAGGTGGTGATCATAAGGCACTGACAGAAGAACTTCAAAATCACATCAATAATATCGAAGCAGTAACCGAAGGACAAGGCCCTGCTTATGTCCGGCCTAAAAAAACAACAATGCTAGAACGCAGTTTTAGTCGTGCGTTTACACAAGCATTGTTTAGGGGTAAAGAAGGCATTGGATATATCGACTTGCTAATGAGTATTGCTAGCGAAAAGCAAACGTATGCTAACTATCTACTGGCAATACAAGGAATCACAAAAGAATCCTTAATTGACTATATTAGAGAACACGGCGAAGAAACTGAACAAGAACAAAAAGAAATGCCGACATCTGAAGAAGAAAAAATCCTAAACAAATTCTGCGAGAATTTAAACAAAAAGGCCGCAGAGGGAACTTCCGATGAAGTCATTGGGCGAGATGATCTAGTTATTAACTTGTCTCAGGTTTTAGCACGTAGAAAGAAAAACAATGCTATCCTCGTAGGCGATCCTGGTGTAGGTAAAACTGCTATTGCAGAAGGTCTTGCTTACAAGATTATTAATAACACAGTCCCCGACACGCTAAAAGATTCAATCGTTTACAGTTTAGATATTGGTTCATTACTAGCAGGTACTAAGTATCGAGGTGATTTTGAAGAACGTGTTAAGGCTGTTTTAGATATTCTTGAGAGACGCCCTAATGCTATTCTATTCATTGATGAGATCCACATGATCATGGGTGCTGGTTCCGGCGGTCAAGGTGCTATGGATATGGCAAACCTAATCAAACCAGCATTAAACAATGGCAAGCTACGTTGCATTGGTTCTACTACTAATGAAGAATATCGTAAACTATTTGAAAAAGATCGTGCGCTAAATCGTAGATTCTATAAGCTAACCGTAGACGAACCTACTGTAGATCAAGCAAAACAAATCCTTAAAGGCCTTGTTAAGAGTTACGAGAAATATCACGACATCAAGTATACTAAGCAAGCACTAGATGCCGCAGTAGACTTATCATCTAAATTTATTTTAGACAGGTTCCTGCCTGACAAAGCAATTGATTTAATTGATGCCGCGGCCGCACGTCAACGTGTGTTACCGGCAGACAAACGTGCAGACAAAATTGATGTCGCACATATTCGTCATGAGATTAGTCTAATTACTAAGATCCCAGAGAATCGATTAACTACAATTAAGGACGAAGGAAATACTAAACCAGTTGACTATCGTGCTAAAATCAAGAAGGCAGTTTACGGCCAAGACCAAGCTGTTGATACATTACTAGATTCTGTATACGTAGCGCAAGCAGGTCTTAAAGATCCTAACCGCCCAATGGGTTGTTATTTGTTCTTGGGCCCAACTGGTACAGGTAAGACTGAATTAGC
>Ga0222712_10002508_pt1 | contig 20930 bp, 24 predicted proteins | sample C33_657DmetaG_FD_165043 | JGI IMG/M metagenome (GOLD analysis project Ga0222712, IMG submission 165043) | Estuarine water microbial communities from San Francisco Bay, California, United States - C33_657D | ecosystem: Environmental > Aquatic > Marine > Unclassified | place: USA: California... | reverse complement strand
TCTCTTTAGCAATACGAATATATTCTAGGAACAAATCTTCGATAGCTTCAACAATCTTACCATCGCTATAGGTCTTTACACCATCGTTGACAATTGTCTCGCCTTCAATAAGTTCAATCTCATCTGCATCGAAATCAAAAACACTATCAGTCTTTTTAGTAAAGCCTTTCCAACCCTTCTCTCGCTTGCCTGCAAGAGAGAAAGCAGAACAAGGAGGAGAGCCGTCGAGAATATCAAGCTCGCCTGGCTTTAGATTTGCTTCACGAAGAAAGTCTGCGCCAGTTAGCTTTTTGATATCGCCTGGAATAATCTTAGTATCAGGAAAGTTGGTCGAATAGGTTTTGATTGCTTCCTCGACAAACTCGTTCATGGCAATGACTTTACCGCCGGCAAGACGATAGCCTGTCGAGCTACCGCCTCCACCAGCGAATGTCGATACAACAGTAAAGAGCTGTCGAGCCGAAGACTTTTTTACATCATCTACTGTATATGGTACATATGCACTCATGCCGATTTCAATCTCTTTTCAGCCTTAGCTTTGAAGTTACGTGCTTTTTCTAAATGGAATCGATTGGCTCTTTGTTGAAACGTAATACCATTCAGATGATCGTATTCGTGTTGAAATATTCTGGCAGTAAATCCTTCATAGCGAACTGCATCACCATCACCATCCCAACCACGATAACGAACACGAATCCCACGTGGACGCTTTATCTTAACAAATAATCCGGGATATGTCAAGCAGCCTTCTTCATAAACCACATCTTCTTCGTCATAGTTTGTAATTATTGGATTGAACACGCCAATGATTTCATCTGGTCTAGATGGATTGCCAATAACAAAGACACGAGTCATAATACCAAGCTGTGGTGCAGAAAGACCTACGCCAGCTTTCTCAATCATCTTGTCGCGGAGAAGTTCGAATAGCTCTTTGGCATGAATGACAGTTCCGTCTTCCATGATATAACCATTATCAAAGTCAAACTCAGGACAAGTCTGCTTGAGACGCGGATCACTACCTTTGATTAGTTCCATTATACAATCCTACTAAAGTTCTGCTGTTTTGTAAAGCGCAGAGTATTGCTAAACTTGTCGTGAAGAACATCACCTTTGTGCGAGATAACAAAGATATTGGAATCTTCAAGACTATGTATGAGCTTCAGAAACTCGTCGCAGCCATTGGCATCAAGCGATGCATCAAATACTTCGTCAAGTATAAGAAGGTTAGTATGGGCGCTATTTTTCATACGAGCGATGGAACGCCAGGTGAATAGAAGCGCAAGGTCGATACGCATCTTCTCGCCTTCCGAGAACGAGTCGTAGGTAAAGTCATCTCTATGACGAGACAGAATCTTTTCCTCAAACGACTCGTTCAATTCGAACTTCACAAAGAAGTCCATGGCAGCAAGATACTTATTGACCAACGTATTTATGATCGGGATATATTGCTTGATGATACGAGACTTGATGCCGCTATCACGAAGAATGATAGTAGCAAGATCAAACATCTCACGCTCTGCTAGAATATCGTTCTTCCGTGTTAGCAAAGCGTTCTGCTGCTCGTTTAGTTCTAGTATCGTTGACTCATTGAACGATTCCGTTTTGTTGCGTGCATTCGCGATTTCCTTTTCCCAAAGGCTGATTTCCTTTTGATAGGCTTTGATTGAAGAATGTGTGTCCCTAAGAAGATGCTGTCGCGAACTAATTTCACGTTGTATCCCTGTGATCTCAGACAAGCGAAGTTCAGCTTCGCCCAAGCTGCTCTGGAGCGTTTGCAACGCACCGTCAACTTCCGATAAAATATGTTCCTTTTCCTCGATCTTTTCGCACTTGATAGTAGCGTCGATTGTTTGTGTACAGGTAGGACACTCGTCGTTGTCGTGATAGAACTTGATTGTTTTTCGAGCATTCGCTTTCTTCTTCTCAAGATTTGACTCCAGCGTAAGGATCTTTTGAATACGTGTGCTTACAGAATCTTTGTCGTCGATCTGCTCAAGATACTCGTCAATTTCAGCTTCGAGAGTAGCAGCTTCCGCTTCGTCACGCACGACGGCTTTACGAGCTGCTTCAATACGGCTAAGATACTCATCGATCTTCTCACTCTTTTCTTGAGCTAGGTCTTTACGCAACTTTTCCTGCAACTTGATATTGTTTGCAGTATTTGTAATATCGTTATCGACAATCGTATATTCCGAACGATTAGTTGCGATACGATCTTTCAAAAGAAGTGCCATCGAGGAAAAGACGCGGATATCTAACAGATCCTCGATGACTTCACGTCGAACGTTCGTTGTCAGTTGCATGAACGGAACGAACGACGATGAACCAAGAATCACAATCTGCGTAAACGACTTTTGGCTTAGTTTGAGAATATGTTTCTCAAGCATTTCCTGATAGTCGCGTGCAGCTGCGTCTTGGTCAATCAACACACCATCTTCTAAAATTTCAAATAGACTTGGTTTGATTCCGCGTCTAATAGTGTATTGATGATCGTGTGTGCTAAACTCAATCTCGACAAGAACATCACGACCGTTGACTGAGTTGATAAGCTGATCCTTCTTGATCTTACGGAACGGTTTACCGTATAGACCAAAACACAATGCGTCCAGCATCGTTGACTTACCCGCACCGTTTTCACCAACGATGAGAGTTGTGTCATTTTGATCTAGTTGGATTTCAGTGAAGGCATTACCCGTTGAAAGGAAGTTCTTCCAACGGACTTTTTTGAAGTGAATCATTTCTTTCCAATAATGTCACGAGGATGATCTTGACCATCCCATCTGTATCGTCCAGAGAAGTGCTGAACGATACGCTTACCATCCTTGTCTTCAAATACTGTTACGCCGCCAGTCTTATGTAAATACTTATACTCGTTACCTTGGCGATCAACATAGATTTCGTTTTCTACGAAGTCCATCACTCTGTTTCCATTTGCAATGCTTCATGGTACAACGAACGCATGAGATTGTCAAGCTTTTCGTTGTCTACATTGCTTTCAATTGTCTTGATATACTTGGACAAAATGGTAAGTGTATCTTCTGTTTCATTGACGAGATCAGATTCACTAATCGAATCCATATTGCGATGATCTTCAACAATGGTAACTTCGATTGGCGCAGCTTCATATAGCTTTGTGGTAAACAAATCGAAGTTTAGAGGATTGTCTTTGTTGGTAACAATCAACTTGACATACGAACCAGCATACTTGCTGAAGTCACGCTCCAGAACTTCTTCTGTAGATTTGTCTTTGTCATTATACCAAAGCTTACGAAACATCTTGTGTGGATTCTCTATGAACGTAAGTTCACGAGTCTCAGTATCCAAGATATGGAATCCTTTAGGGTCGTCGTAGTCGCTCCAAGTAAACTCAGCGTGGCTACCAAGATAATGAATGTTACCACTAGTAGAGCGCCTATGGTAATGACCACTGCATACCAAATCAAACCGACCAAAAAGGCTAGGGTCATCACCATGGCTGAGCGGACTACCTCGATACATTTCAAAACCTGACAGCTCAAGATGTCCCATGCAGATTTGAGCATTTGTAGTCCTTATAGTTTCAAGTGCATGATCACGATTGTCATCGCAGATCCATGGCATTAGTAGAATAGGTACACCATCAAACTCTACGGTTTCGGCTCGCTCATAGATGATAAAGTCATGTTCGTAAAACTCTCGAATGGAGTTGACTGAATTCGTATTCTTGTAATAGGTGTCGTGGTTTCCGATTGTGAGATGCGGACGGATGCCTCGCGCGTGAAGTGGTTGTATAAAATCTGAACGCAGGCGTTTAGCTGTGTTGATGTTGAGAAATTTACGACGATCAACAAGATCACCGAGGTGGATAACAGTGCTAATGCTATGAGAGTCGATATAGGGTAAGAATATCTCATCTAGGAATCTCTTGTTGTTTTCAATAAACGCTTGGTGGTCATTGCGAACGCCCCAGTGCGTATCAGTAATAATAGCAATCTTCATGCTGTAGCTTTCTTGCTCCCGCGCTTGATTCCTTTGCTATTTTCAAAGTCAGCCATAAACTTTTCCATCTGTTCTTTCGACCACTCGCCGTATTTGATATCTGTATCGTAGTTGTTGCTACGGTCGCCGTCTTGTGCTTCTGATGTTTCGCCCATAATATTGGCATATTCGATAGCAGCATACTTTGTATAAAGATGCTTCTTCTCTTTTTGAATACGTCGAATGAAAGCAAAGTAAATGATCTGAGTGAAATAAGCAAAAGGATTCTGTGACTTGCTCGGATCGAAGTTGTTGATATAGAGCAAGCAGTTTTCGATACCGTCTGAAATCATCTCTTCGCGAAACGTGTAGTTTGCAAAGTTAGGACGATAGGCAAGATGTGTTGCAATCTTCATAATCGACTCGCCAATATAGTGAGGAATACGAGGATTTTGCTTGCCAGTATCTTTAGCTTCGACAACGAGTTTCTTGTATTCAACCATAGCGGCATACAAGTCTTTATTGTTGACGTAGTGTTTCTTAGCTTTTGGTTTGATTACTTTGTTCATTAGTGTAAGGATCCTGAAGTGTTAGCGCCTAGAATTGTTCTCATTCTTTTTGCCACTTCTTTCTGGCGCTCCATGGCTCGGGCTCTCTCCTCTCTCGCTTGTTCATTGATTGTATTGAGATACTTATCTGCTACTATATCATCAACCATCATGTATGTCAAGATATATGCCTTGCTAATACGAACTTTCTCATCCATCAAGCTTTCAAATGGAATCCAGCGCATAATAGAAGTCGTAACGGTCATGTTGGTTACAGACGGCATAAGTTCAACACGATAAGGTTGTGTAACCCACAAGCAATCTTCTTCGTCTCCTACAAGTTGGACGAGCAGATCCTCACCATTATTCATCTTCAAAAAGTATACTTCGCCCTGATCCATTGTCACTCCTGAGCTTGATAGTATGCAGCTCGTAAGGGAATCCCTCACTGTTATACATTTTTACACGTTCAATAAGATGGTTTAGTGTATAGTTTTTCTTGTCTTTACTCGTTGACAAGTTATCAGCAATATCGAACAACACCATGCTATCTTTGGTATCTGAGATACGGAGCCCACGCCCAATTGACTGAAAGGTTCTGATACGGCTCTTTGTCGGACTCGCAAAGATAATATTGTGAAGGTTCTTGATATTTATGCCTGTTGAGAACGTTCCGTAAGAAGCAACGATAATTGCATCTTTTTCTTGTTCAACAATTCTACGAATATCTTCGCGATCTTCACCATCGACTCCACCATGAACAAAGAACACTTTACGTTTACCAGCTTTGTCTTTGATAAGATCGTATAGTACCTGACCATGCTTCTCGACATATGCGTATAGAATTAGTGTATTGCCGTTAAGTGAAATAGCAAGATTCCGAATAAACTTATTACGAGGACTGAACGAAACAATATGCTCAACCTCGTCTTGGTATGATCCCCCAACGAGCTTCTTACACTCCTCAATTGGGTGCATAAGCATAAGAACTTTGATTTTGATTGCTGCAAGTTTTCCACTGTCAATAAGTTCCTTAGTATCAATAATCTTGTGAGTGGGACCAAACAAACCTGTAAGCACTAACTCATTTACTTGAGAACCGTCGAGAGTTCCCGTCATACCAAAACGATACTTTGTATCGGTCATATTTGTCATAATTTTAGTGAGTGACTGCGCTTTGAACAGATGCGCTTCGTCACCGATGATTACATCAAACGATTCGAAATACGATTTAGGAAGTTCATAAACCGATTGCCACGTTGATATTGTAACTGATTTTGAAGAGAGCTTATCTTGTCCTCCAAAGACCAAATGAACTCCATTATCAACGTCAAACCCGTAATCAGCAAAATCAGAACGGAGCTGATGCACCAGAGAAATAGTTGGCACAAGAATAAGAGTGCAACTTTTGAAGTTGTCAAGATAAAACCTCGTGATGAGATAAGCTATTAGAGACTTGCCACTAGCAGTAGGACTGATAAGAATACCGCGACTGTTACGAATAGCGAGAGCAAAAGCGCGTAGCTGATGATCGTGAGGCACGAACGGAAGATTGAGACCGTCTGCAAACTCTTTAGCTTCTGCAAGTGAAAACTCCTCTGTCATAGTCAATTCAGGATCAACATCAATACTATAGTCACGTTCTTCACAGAACTTCACAATCTCTTGTGTAAGCCCAGCATAGACTTGCATATTGCGAGAATTCAGAAGACGAATCTTTCCGTCCCATACACGTGACTTATACTTCGGCGAAAACTTAGCACCAGGAACTTCGAATGTTAGAAACTCTGAAAGCTCGCGCGCGATACCCATATCTCCTTCGATACGCATCCACGCTTCATTTACTTTTACGAGCTTTAGATTAGAATCCATTCGTGAACTTTCTCCACTCGATGGCGGACTTGATATCGTATCCGCGCTTGTGGATACACTTCATGATCTCGACAATCACTTCTACTTTCTCTTCGAGCATGGCAATACGAGTTTCTAACTTTAGAAGGTCTTCATCAGCGTCGATATAACCTTGCACTTCGTTCTTCAGAACCTTTTGAAGATAAGGTGGTCGACCAATTCGCTCAAGGTCGTCGGGATTGTTAAGATTGCCAAGATAGTAATCGCGCAAAAGGCTAGCACGACTTTTTCGCTGAATGTGACATGCACGGAGTTGGCTCCTTGTCTCTGAGAGGAGGCGATTGTATTTGGCATGGAGGGAGGAGATGTTGAGAGAGTCGGCGTCCAAGTTGAGATCGTCATACTTGGAGTCTTTGTCCCACATTTCATAGATATCTTCAAGTTTCATATATGTATAGTATCACCAAAAGAAGCCATTTGTCAACACTAAAAATGTATTGACAAAACTATGTTATGCCATTATAATACGAGTTGTCAACACCGTCAGACATCCAAATGATATTTACGATATCTAAACGTTACCGTAGCCTCTAGATATTCAATCGAGACATTTGTGGATTCGAACTGTAGTTCTGATAAGCTTATTGGAAACAAATCGTAAAAGAAGATATTTCTGTTTACATTCTTGTTGCTGGTAAGAATTGACAGAACGCCATCGGAAACAAATGTGGTATAATAACCAACTGGTCTTGCACCTGGCGCAACTTGCTGCGAACGAATCTCTCTCGAAAGATCAGCTGTTTGCTTTAGCTCATCTGGGTGACCAAGACCTTCGATCCAGCGCTGAATCTCGAAATAGTTTTCTAGATTTTCATCAACCTTGAATGTAAGCGAAAGAGGATCATAAGTAATGCGATCTCCTGGACGCGGAACAAATGCAAAAGGCGTTGGACTTTCAATCGCGCCTACTGATACTGCAGGAAGCGTTGCACTCTGGCAAAAGTAGTTGACTGTGGGAAGACGCTTGATAGCAAAGCGAAACCCATTCTGTCCAAGAAAGTTTATGTTTCTTGGTTGGTTTTCTTCAGCTGACATTACTTAGCCGTCTTTCTTTTGTGAAGAGAAGCAACAAGCTTCATCTTATATTGTGTCTTACCTGCAGGATCATGCTTTAGATGACCTGCTCTAGCTTCTGTATCAGGCACATGCGTATCTTCTGAGTCGCGTGTATCGATATTGTGTGCTTTGCCGTGATGCCAGCCGTGTACAGATACTCCACGTTCCTTTGACAAGCTTTGCCAAATCTTTTGACCGCCAGGAGAATGTGATTTACCAACGAGCGTCTTCGAGTGACCAGACTGCATGATCTTACGATAGACCTTATGAACTTTCGGTCCTTGTCCAGTTGAGTCTGCTGTGTGAACTGTATATGTGCCAGACTTAGCGTTGCGCTTACCAGCAATTGTAGAATGGACTACGCCAGTTTGCTTATGACGAGCAACATAGATATCTTGACCATCATCTTTGTAGTGATGCAGATCGTGTTGCTTGTCGATGCTTGCTACCTTAGTTCCTGCCTTTTCTTTAGGCAAGTGTTTACCAGTTTCGAGAGAGAACTTTTCTTTTCTCCCGATCTTGGTCATAAGAGGTGCTTCTGCGAGGAACCTTGAGAACGACTTCATAGGACTATTTATAATAAAAAAGGGGAGCATTTCTGCTCCCCAGTTTGCGGCTTGAAGTCCGTCTTGCTTGTCCCCTCCCACATGGAGGGTTATTCTTACATCAAGTTTGAAATCTTGACGAAGCGATAATAGGTGTTGTAACCCTTTGTATTTGGTGCGCCGATTGCACCGTCGGCTGAAGATGTTGCGAATGGGTTTGCAACCATTCCGTAACGTGTCTTGAAGCCGATCTTAGGCTGGAACGAATCCTGACCAACGGCGCGAACCATCTGGAGAGGAACGTATGGGCAGTAGAACAGACCGGCGTCGAATGCTGAAGCACCCTTATAGCCGAGTGTGAAATACTGGTTACCAGCTGACGAAGCGAAGTATGGGTCGATATAGACCTTGATACGTCCGTTGAGAACACCAGCGAAGGTGTTGCCTGTATCGTCAACATTGAGGTTGTTAGCAAGAGCTGGAGTGTAATCCAGAACGCCTGCCATCTGGAGAGCTGATGCAACGTCCGATCCGCAGATCAGAACGTTACCCTTGCCGCGGCGGGTTGCCTTAGCAATCTGGTTAGCTTCGCGTTCGATCTGGAAGAGCAGACCCTTGAACTTCTCAACCATCCAACGTCCGTTTGAGTCAACGTCAAGATTGAACGTACCAGCAGCTGTTACGTTTTCCTGAGCACCAGCCGAAGCTGTGTAGTTGATTGTGCGAACGACTTCGCGGTTGATTTCCGAGAGGATTTCAGCAGCGAGGATGTTTGACAGTTCTGTCTCAGCGTCGAGACCATGAATGGCCTTGAGGTCCTGAGCCAGTTCCATCGTGTATTCTGCCTTCAGAGCACGTGATACTGCTGAAACGGCAACCTTCTCAATCGAGAAAGCCATTTCCTGGAAGTTACCACCAGCGGCAGTACCGTCGCCAAGACGCTCTGCAGTTGTGCGTGACATACCAGTTGAAACGGTATACGAACCAGTTGTAGCAGCTGATGCACGAAGTGTTGGGTCGTTAGCTTCCTGGACACGTCCAGAAGAAGCGTTACCAACAACGAAACGTGAAGCAGTGTTACCAGCAGCTGAACCAGAGAAGGTTGTGTTAGCTTCGTTGAAGAGAGCTTCCGTACCATTCTGAGCTGAGTAACGTGAGCGCATTGCGAAGATCAGGCCTGTTGGACCTGTCATTGGCTGAACGCCGCAGATGTCATAAGCGATGAGGTTAGGCATCGAACGACGAACGAGCGAGATGAGAACTGGATCGAATGTATCGACCGAGCCGTCACCAGCTGTTGAAGAAGATGAACCCATGCTGTTGATTGGAGCAGCTTCGCCCAGGAGACCTGGTGCGCGATAACCGCCCGAACCGAAACCATCTTCACGGGCTGACTTCTCTTGGTTCTCAAGAAGCTGTGCAACTACGCTACGACGGTGAACGTCCTTAATGGGAGCCAGATCAGGATGTTCCAGGACTGGCTGCCACTTCTTCTGAATTGTTTCGTTCAGAGATTCCATTTTACTATTTCTCCTAATTTTCTTTTACTTTTTGATTCCGCGAGTAATCGCAGACATGTAAGCAGCCATTTCAACTGGAACCTGCTTTTCAGTGACTTCGCCGTCACCCACTGGTTCCTCATCGAGAGTTACTGATTCTGACAACGTCCCGGCCGAGGATTTTGTTGGGAAGTAACTTTCACGAAGTGTAGCAATCTTCTTCGAATATGATTCAACATTTTCGAATTCAACTGCTTCAGAAAGTGACTGCAGCTTTGCGACTTGCGTGTCTGTCAGGCCTTCTGAAACTTGAGCGAACGCGATTTCACGTTCGAATTCTTTTAGCTGAGCTGTCAGCTCAACATTCTTTTCGATCTCTTCGTTGATAGCTGACTCAAGAGCTTCAACCTTTGAGGCTAGCTCTTCAGCAACTTCAACTGCTTCGTCTGGAATATCGATGTAGTGCTCTTCGAACAGACCCTTCAGGCCTGACATGAATGACTCAACGATTTCTGCCTTGAGACCGCGCTCAACGGCAACAGCATTTTGTTCCATCCACTGCTCAACAACATAGTCGAGATATGAATCAACACGCTCAACGATTTCTTCGCTGATTGTAGCTGTTTCTTCTGTGAGCGAATCAGTAAACTTGGCTTCAACTGCTTCGAGTTGCTCATTGACCTTTGAGAGAACAGCAGCTGTATAAACTTCTGTTGCCTTTGCAATGAACTCTTCCGAAACTTCTGTTCCAGAGAAGATAGCCTTGATGTCGTCTGATACATCGATATCTTCTGCTGTAATGCGAACAGTTGATTCGCCAATTGAACGCTCTTTAGGATTGACTGACGAACCCTGTGTTGGGTTTGTCTTGTCGCCCTTGAAAGCTGCATCATAGAAAGCTGATACGTCTGCTTTCTTCATGCCTGAAAGTGAGTCGAGGATCGAATTGATCATACCGACCTTTGTATATGGCTTTACGCTTGAGCCCTGAAGCATTGGTCCATCGACCTCACCTTTCTGAGCTGCGCCACCTGGAACTGTTGCCTGAACTCCAGTAGGATCAGCGATCTCAGCATTAACGCCGTAGCTCGCCTTTTTTGCTTCTTGCACGTCGAGCTTTTCGACGTTTAATTCCTGACCTGACATATTGATATTCTCCTCAGGGTTGTGAATATTATTCTAGTTTATTTATAAAACCGCGCCATTTAGATATTCTTGAGAAATTTATTAAATGCATTGAGCAGAACCGCTTCGCGATTTTGCTTTGATCCATATCCCTCATTGATATCCGCTTTGATTTGAGCAACTTCTCTTTCGATAAGAATGCCGTTATCCCAGACCCATTCTTTACCTTCCATGATACCGTTAGCAAGAGCATGTGGTGCAGAAGGGTCTGCTACGATATCAGCCGCAGTTGCGAGATAAAAGTCTTTCTGGACTTCCATAAGACCATCTCTTCTCTTTGTTAGCGATCCCATACCGCGTGAAGAAAAGCCCAACTTTGCGCCTTCCTTCATAAGATTTTTTACAATATTTCCGTAAGGTGTATCCATAACCTTGACACGCCCGATAAAGTTATCTCCATCTTGGCGTAGTTCTTTGATCATGTGGGATACACGTTCTAGATTGATGGTTGGTCCTTGTGGGTGACCAAGCTCACCATAAGCGCGATTTTGCTGAACAAACTCACGATTGTAACGAGCAACTTCGTTAGCTAGTGTATCTGTTGGGTATACACGACCATTTTTGTTACCGATATTTCCCTGCATCAAAATGCCTTCTAGGAAATACTGCTTCTCACCTGCTTCATTAGCTTCAGTAATGATCTGTAAATTTTCGTTGACTTCGCAGATGAGTTTCATTAGTATTGCGAGCCTCCAGAGATTGAAGTTGTCTTATGCAACTTTAGAATAAGTGTGGCAGGACCTGTACCAACTTTTGTTACAACAACATTTGATGTTGCTTCCGCGTCGCCATTATCGATAAGACGTGAATCTGAAAGATCCATAACGTGTTGACCGTCTGTCAGCAATAGAACTGTATTTGAGCCACGCTGAACTACCCAGTGCACATTGTTACCGCAAGACCACTCGGCTGAAACAATGTTCATACGAGTAACGTTTTCGCCTGCTGAGTTAGCACCAATGGTTGCAGTTGGATGATTTCTTTTGATGAAACCACTAGCGTTGAACTTGGCAATAAACCATCCGCCCTTGACGTGTTTATTTACAATACCTTCAGCAGCCATTAGTCTTGCTCCTCAATAGCAGAAGCTACGAAATCAAGAATACGCTCAAATGTATCTGCGCTTTCATTGATAGCCGCGCGGAAAACTTCACGATTGCCTGTTGTTAGTTCTTCGAATACATCAACGATTGCGTTGTATGTGTCTTCATTGATTTCAATCGTATCACCATTGAGAAGTTCAACAATAATCGAATCTTCATCTGATTCGCTAATCATTGGTGCATTGACAAATACTGATTCTTGGAATGCAGGAACATTGACAGCAGAAGCAGAAGTCTTGACTGGCTTCATGTCGCCTTGTGTCTTGTCTGCACGGGTCAATGGTGTCTTGCTACCTTTGAAACCAGACTGATCTTTCAAGTCTGAAGTTCCTTGCTTCGGAGCTGTGCGATCACCGTTTGCTGGTTGATGCTTTGCCTTCTCAGCTGAATTAGCATTGAGCTTATCGGTCGTTCCCTTTACAGGATAATCTTGTGTATCTACTGTATGGGCATCAACAAAGTCTTGCTCGCCTTGCGCACGTGGCTTCAGAGCGGCGGCTTCAGGATTCTCGTCCCTTTTAGTAGCTTCACGCAGTTGCTTGAACGTCTTCATCTGATACTGTCTCCTCTGCGGAAGCGTCTTCCTGATTCATGAACATCGATGACGCAATCTCAACCTTTTTGAGTTCGAGCGCGTCGCTAATTTTATCAGCCAGTGCTGAGTGGATGGCATCGCGGAATCCTGCGGCGTCCTGATCAGCGGCTGCTTGAATTGCTGTATAAATCTGTTCCATAGTAACGAGTCCTTATTTGGTAAATCTATTTATAAAAAAGATTATTGTTCAGGAACTGTATACGAAGTTGGCCACTCGGGCATAGACCACGTATTCTGTTCAGTAGGCTCTACATCATTAATCCAGTATTTCATACTAAACCACTTATCTGGATATACGGTACATTTAGAGTACCAAATTCCATATATTTCCTCAGTAGTTTTACCTTCATTTAGTAAACTTTTTAGCCATTGTTTCTTCTTATACTTGAAAGAAGTGTCGTTTTCCGAATATGCAATGATTATATCAAGCAGAGGTTTTGGTAGTTCAAATAGAGCATTTGCTTGAGTATAATTTGATGTTACTAATGGGAAATCAATGGATCCACGCTGTGCTGTGGCTACAAATATTTCTCTAGCAGCAATAGAACCTGGTCTACGAAAATTTATAGTTCCTCCATTGGACCATCCATCATTTTCTTTTTCTACAGCAAAAGATATACGATCATATTCTCCTTCATTGATTTTAGGAATAGCGTATCGTGTAGCATAAACTTGAGGATTGTTAGTTTTTCCAAAACCTCGAACTAGATTGTTTGTATCAAAACTATGATTCAATAGAGTAAATGTACGAACGTTTTGTTTTAGCCATTCAAAAACGGTAAATGCTAGGGTAGGATCATCTCCGCCACTAAATCCTCTTAGATCGTAACGCAAATTCCAAGCTGTATCAAAATTGTCCATATTGACAAATAAAGCAGTTACTTCATCTGAAGTTTCAGACAAAAGTTTCCAAAGAGCATATGTAGAATCTAAACCACCAGATAGCGGTATGATCGTTTTCATATCGTTTCCCTATTCAAAACAATATCCCACTCAAGGTAATTTTCATTCCAAATAGCTTCATAGTTACTTGGTATAGAAGGTTTTGGTATTGGAGCAACCCAATTAGCAAGATCGTTATCAAACAACCAAGAAGGATATGGTTTAGATTCAACAAAAACATCTTTAGGTGGATAATAAAACCCACCTATAGCAGCATACTGACGACGAAAGTTACCATTGTAACTAGTTTGTTTCCAGACAGTATCTTCACCAAAAAGAGATTTACAAAAAGTAATTCCAAGAGGTTCACTTTCTGGAAAAGATAAATTTTCTACGTCTTCATTGTTTATAACAACAACTGCTAAAACATTGTTTTGACTATCAAGTTTTGCAAAATGTGCCATAGTATTTCCTTACTGATATTGATAACGAATAATAACAATACCTGAACCGCCGGCTCCGGAGTAATTACCAAACGGACCTCCGCCACCACCGCCACCTGTATTAGTAGAGCCAGCTGTTGCTACTGCACCTAATGCTCCACCTCCACCGCCTCCACCACCAGATCCACCAGCACCATTGAACCAAGCACCACCACCGCCGGCGCGAGTTACAGAAGATCCAGTAATCGAAGATGCGGTTCCTGCACCACCAGCGGCAGAATAGGGAGCACCATCTGGAAGACCTGAACCTCCGCCAGCACCAGCTCCACCACCTCCACCAGCGCCGGCATCTTTTCCAGAAAGATAACCATTTCCTCCACCATTACCTTGTCCAGCTGTTCCAGCACCACCAGATCTTACAGCAATGCTTGATCGTCCGGCACCACCACCAGATCCACCGGCGCTACCATTTGCATTTCCCGTTCCACCGCCGCCGCCACCTGTTGAAGTTATACCAAAAGCAGATGAATCGCTACCGTTATTTCCTTGTGCGGTTGAATATGAAGCTGCACCGCCCGCTCCTACAGTTATAGTATAATTTGTTGCTGTTACGTTGGTACTTCCGCTTCTATATCCGCCGGCACCGCCTCCACCACCAGCGTTAGTTCCTCCAGATCCGCCGCCAGCAATAATAAGATATTCTACACTTGAGTTTGTTCCAACTTGAGTTACAGTAAAAGTACCAGAACCAGTAAACGTATGAATTTTATAATTTCCACTAGTCGTAACTGTTCCGCCTGTAGCAGCTGTATAAGTTACGCTTGATTTTCCATATCCATCCGACATGGATATAGTACCAGAAGCTTTACCAAATAGTGTTCTAACTGCTGCATCATTTAGTGAAATGGTCGCAGTAGCACTTTTACTAAGCTCTGTATTGACTTGAGATAATGATATTGCACCAGAGGCTGGTAATGCCATTACTTAGCCTCCAACTCCTTGACGCGAGCAGATAGTTCCTTGACAGCCTCAATTAGAACACCAACTATATTGCCATAAGCAACCGACAAGTGATCGCCTTCGTGTACCACCTCAGGAAGAACTTTTTGCATTTCTTGAGCAATAACACCAACACCAGCTTTACCATCTTCAATACGATTATATCGAACACCTCGCATTTGCTCAATTAGTGCAAGCGCGTTTTCAATTGTAGAAACATTTTCTTTTAGATTTTCGTCAGAGTAAGCTGTCACATTACCAGCGGCAGTCACGTCGCCAGCATTAGTTACTGTGAAAATGGTTGCTGAGTATGCGTCGTTAACGATCTCAAACCCACCAGTAGAATTCAATCTAAAGTGTTTGTTTGGATTGGTTCCTCCGCCACCATTTCTAACGACCAAGAAATCATGAAACCCTACGCCACCGCGCGTGTTTGTTCCACGAATAGCCAAAGATGAGTTTGCTGATCCTGTGTGCGCGATGCTGACAAGACCAGAGAATGCTGTGTTACCTGTGACGGCAAGATTTGTTGAGATAGTCGCGCGACCGGTATGCGCAAGTAAACCAGATGTAGCTGGATTTGATTTTGTCGCATATAACGTCGATGCGTTAGAAACCTGCAATCTAGCATTGATTAGCGTTCGGAGAGCAGTGTTTGTACCAGTCAAATTAGTATTGACCAGTGTGATACGAGTTGCTTGAGTAGCAATAGATGCGTTCGTGTTCGCGAGCGCGGCACGTTCAACTGCTTTTGTTTGATAGATAGCAGAAGCGTTGGCAACTTGAAGCCTGTCGCTGATTAGTGTGCGGAGAGCTGTGTTTGTTGTTGTCAGCGAAGTCCAGCTGGCTTTTGTAGCCAACATGCTGTTATCAACTACACTGTTTGCATATGATGTAACATTGGTAACAACTGTATCATTTTGAGTTAAGTTTTTAACAGCGGTAGTTGTAATTGATACCGATCCACCACCGCCAGATACAGGCGACCAATAAACACCAGTTCCCGATGTGCGGAGATAGTAACCAGAAACACCAGCTGTGCTATTGGCTACAAGAGTTCCGCTTAATACCGTATTACCTGTAACAGTCAGTTGACCATTTGCTACCGTAACACCATTGATGACTGTTCTGTCTGTTACAACAGCAGGATTACCTAGGATTGTGTTACCAGCAACATATAGATTTTTACCAATAACCATCGACTGAGCGACGTTAGCCAATCCATATGAGTGGATTCGCATACGCTCAGATCCACCCGTCTGAAAAGTCATCGGCAGATAAGTACCAGAGCCTGTGATACTGGATTCGAATCGTGCATCGGTACTAAAAGCAACCATTCTCGCGCGCGAAGTATTGGTTGGATCATTGCCATAATAAGCAGTCCAACCGGACGTTTGTGCTGCGCCTGGACCTAGAGCACCAATGTCAGTGAAAGTTCCTGTGCTGCTTTGAAACAGCAAACGATTAGTAACAGTCGCATTACTGAAATCACCAGTGATGCGTTTAGCAGTTCCGCTAAAGGTTGTATTGCCAGCTATTGATAGATTTTGCCCGATTGTAGCACGACCATTAACGGTAAGCAAATCTGTAGCAGCGTCACCGAGAGTTATGGCTCCGTTGAATGTAGCAGCGCCAGTAAATGTTGATGTACCAGTAACAGATACGTTTCCAGAAACAGCTAAGTTCGTAGAAATTGTAGCACGACCGGTATGCGCAAGTAAACCAGATGTAGCTGGATTTGATTTTGTCGCATATAACGTCGATGCGTTTGCTACCTGCAATCTATCACTGATAAGCGTTCGGAGAGCAGTGTTTGTACCAGTAAGATTGGTGTTGACTAATGTTACACGAGTTGCTTGAGTAGCAATAGATGCGTTCGTATTCGCTAATGCTCCTGCACTAGCAAGCTCAAATACAGATGTGCCGTTAGATGAAAATAGCTTCTGGTCTTTAGTGTTTAGCGCAAGCTCGCCCGTAGTAATTTCAGAAGTGGTAGGTTTTTTACCAGCAACACTACTGCGCTTGATTTTGATAGTTGATGCCACAATCTGCTCCTAGAAAGGAAAGGTGGGTGAAGCACTTGTCACCCACCTGTATATCAATTTAGTATGTTCCGCCGTCGATTACAGCTTCAACTGTAGCAACCGCATAACCAGCCGCACCAGTATCTACTGTTGTACCTGGCTCAGTTTGAGAACCCGTATAGAACTTGAAGATGCCGTCTGTTGCATCGCGGAACAAACCAGAATACTTTGTTCCTGATGAAACGTACTTACCATAGAAACCTACGTCAACTACATCTGTTGAGTTGTTCGCAGCCAACTTGATCATCGAGTCATCAACATTGAGAGTTGATGAAGAAATATAAGTTACTGCGCCTTCAACAGTCAGATCACCGTCGATGATTGTTGAACCGCTGATTCGTGTATTACCAGAAACTGCAAGGTTTGTTCCAACAGTCAGACGACCTGAGTGATTGAAAAACCCTGATGTTGACGGACTTGACTTGACTGCGTAAGTAGAAACTGCATTAGCAACTTCTAGATATTTGGCAACGTTGAGATTAGCTGTATCCAGAGGAGCCCAATAGACACCAGTTCCAGATGTTCTCAGATAGTAGCCAGAAGTTCCTGCCGTATTGTTAGCAACAAGAGTTCCACCGAGCGTCGTATTACCAGAAACCGAAAGGTTTTGAGAAATCGTAGCGCGGCCGCGCATAGTCAATAGAGCAGGCGTGCTGTTTGAGCCAAAAGTTACAAATCCACCAGTAATTTCTGCTGCACCTGTAACAGAAAATTTTCCTGAAACAGAACTGTTACCAGAAACAGCTAAGTTCGTAGAAATTGTAGCACGACCGGTATGCGCAAGTACACCAGAAGTCGTTGGGTTTACTTTTGTTGCATATGTAGCAGCAGCATTGGCTACTTGAAGGCGATCCGAGATAAGTGTACGGAGCGCTGTATTGGTACCAGTCAGATTTGTATTGACAAGCGTGATACGGCTTGCTTGTGTAGCAATCGAAGAGTTCGTATTGGCTAATGCGCTATTGAACGTAGTCGTATTGACTTTTGTTGCGATATAAGAATTTGTATTCGCAAGAAGAGTATTTACATAAGAGTTAGCTGCTGCATATGCTTTTGTTGCATAAAATGTGGAAGCATTGGCTACAGTGATATACTGATTACCAATCGTATAAATTGAAGATCCGTCACCAACGAACAGTTTACGATCTGGAATGTTAACCGCAATTTCGCCGGCAGCCAAAGAGGACGGCGCAGATCCTGGCGTCGTACTTCTTTTGATTTTAATTACTGATGCCATTTCTTACACCTCTGTTTTTGAACATCGAGCCATCGGAGCTCTTGCGTTCTATTTGTTTTTCTTCTACAATTGGCTTTATTCTGTCACCAGTAACATTATCAACTAAATCTTTTAGATTTTTTCGATCAACTTTGGTAAGTTTATCGAGTTGCTCTTTATATTCGCTATTTATATTTTTGAGTTTAGAAAGTTCTTTTTCGAGCATTGTATTCTTAGTCGTTAGTAGAAGTATCTGTTGCTGCAGCTGATTGATCTTAGTTTGCTGCTGCTCCATAAACTCATTGATAACTTCAATCTCTTTGCCTTCTTCAAATGTGTCGGACATTACGAATAAGAACCTCCATCCACGTCATCGAACTTAGGAATCCCGTTGGATCCGATCTGCATTACCTTACCGCTTGTTCCTGTAGCAAAAGCGAACGCTGTGCTATTCGAAGCATACATCACGCCATTCTGCGTTAGGGATGATTTACCTGTTCCGCCGTACTGAACGCCAAGAACGTTGTTCAGCACAAGATTTGTAATGGTAAGATTTTGAAACGTGCTTGGTGTATTAGCTGCAACAATAAGCTGTGATGCTTGAATAGTAGCAGGTTGATTGTTACTGGTTACAAAAGTGATAACACCGTTACCACTGGCTTTGATTTGGGCTCCGGCAAGATAAATTGTATTGCCGGCTAGATAAAGCGATCTCCATCTTTTAGTAGGCGTACCGAGATCATATGTTATATTAGCTTGCGGAACAATATTAGTTGTTATACTTTCAAGATTAGCTGAGGACGCACTAATTTCATTATACTTGGCAATTCTAATGCCGCCAACAGTTACGCCATCATGAACGCGCAGCGTCTTGTTCGTGGTGTCAACAGTAATTTCACCGTTCGCTCCCGTGAACGAATTGTGTTGTCCTGCACTACCTCTTCTGAACTTGACTTGAATTGCCATTACAGTGTCCCGTAATCTCTGCTTGTTTCTACATCAACCGAGCTTGTAATCAAACCATAGTCAAGTGCTTCAGCTGAAAATCCTCCACCTCCTCCACCAGATGACGCAGCTACATCCGCGATGTATGCGTTGGTGTTAGCTAATAATAATTTGACATATGCATTAGATGCAGCATATGCCTTTGTTGCATATTTAGCCGCTACGTTGGCTACTTGAATTCTATCGTTGATAAGTGTACGAAGGGCTGTATTAGTTCCTGTAAGCCCAGTCCATGTAGCTTTAGCAGTCAACAATGTATTGACATTAGCAACTTGAAGTCGATCACTAATAAGAGTGCGGAGGGCTGTGTTCGTAGAAGTCAACCCGCTCCATGACGCACGAGTCGCAATGTATGCGTTTGTATTGGCTAACGCTGCTCGTTCAACTGATTTGGTTTGATATGTTGCAGCTGCATTGGCTACTTGCAAACGATCATTGATAAGTGATCTTATAGCTGAATTAGAAGCTGCATAAGCTTTAGTTGCAAACGTTGCGTTTGCGTTGCTAACTTGTAGATATGTTGCACTACCTGTATACGCAGTAGATTGAATTGTATTGTCAGGGAATCGTATAGTACCATCTACATCGAATGACCAAATGTGTGGGCCATTACCAATAGCCGGTGTTTGATTTTCTACACCAATATAAGCATATCCATTAGCACTGCTTAGATAAACATAATCTCCAGCTAAAGTGGCAAAATTAGAAAGATATTGTCCATATCCAGGAAATCCGGATACTAATTTTGCACCGCTTGGTAATCTTAGTGCACTATTTGCTTGGAGAGTAAGATTATATACACCGTTAACAAGCTGGCTAGTATTAGCTGCAACTTTTGAATCTACGTAGTTTCTAATAGAAGTATTAGTTGACGTAAGAGCAGACCACGACACGCGAGTAGCAATGTAAGCGTTTGTATTCGCCAATATCGTTTTAACGTAAGCATTAGAAGCGGCATATGCTTTAGTTGCAAACTTTGCATTTGCATTAGCCACTTCAATATAAATGTGTTCATTGCTACCAATTTCATTGACAGCATCAATAATCTCGTTGACTTTGAGTCGTAGAGATCGAATTGTTGTTGTAGCACTTGTATTAGCTACTGCAATTGGATGGCTCATGGATTCTCCAGAGCATCGATACGAGCTTCAAGTGCGGCAATTTGAGAAAGTGCATTATTGAGTGCATTTGTCAATACATTGATTGTATTTGATGAAGCACCGGTTACGTTTACAACAACAAGATCGTTTTCGTTTAGATTACCAAGTTCTGATTTTGTAACCAGAAGTGGAGCAGAATTACCAGATCCACCAGATACTGTTCCAGCTTGCCACTTACCAGTTGATGAGTTATAGACAAGTGCTTGACCATTGCTCGCGCTTTTCAAGCTTGCGTAGTCAACGTCATCTAGTTTGTGAAGATTGACTTCACCAGACCCAGACGAGCGACCAAGTCCCATTGCAGCAGAGAAAGCAATACGAGAGATGCGTTTTTCTGCGCCGTCGAGAAACTGTTCTACTTCTTTGCGAAGCGGAGTGATATCAGCCATAGGACCAACTGGACCAGTTTTACCTTGCGGTCCAGGATCACCTTTGTCTCCTTTATCACCCTTGTCGCCCTTATCACCTTTCTCACCGCGAGCACCGATCTCACCTTGCTCGCCGATGAAACCGCGAGGACCAATATCACCTTTATCACCCTTGCTACCTTTTTGTCCACGCTTACCTTCTGGTCCGCGCAAACGAATCTCTCTAAGCTCAACGATACCGTTGGACTCTGACAGATTCTTTAGCTCTTGGATAATTTCGCGCTTGACTTCGTTTGCTTCTGCGTAGGCAAACTTAGCTGCGATAGAAAGGATCTTAGCCTTTTCAAGTTCGAAGGATGGACTGTTTAGATGTT